>Ga0180062_1000030_pt1 | contig 22204 bp, 31 predicted proteins | sample EasRivT45_16_10D_FD_121775 | JGI IMG/M metagenome (GOLD analysis project Ga0180062, IMG submission 121775) | Soil microbial communities from meander-bound floodplain in the East River, Colorado, USA - East River metaG ERMLIBT45_16_10D | ecosystem: Environmental > Terrestrial > Soil > Floodplain ... | reverse complement strand
GCAACGGCTTGATTACCGCAATTTCTTCCTTCGTGAGAGAAACAATACCTTTACGAGTCTTGATAGCCATTATATTATCTCCAATTTAATTATACATCAACGTCTAATAGAACGAAGTTGTTTGCGTCTTTGCGGTCGCGGAAAATTCCGACTTGAGGAATACCAGCGCCGGAAGTTGTGGTTACGAAACCCGTTGCGGCAAGATAAGCGGCTTGGCCAGCGCCAGGAGTGTCACCAGCCTTAAGAGCGTTAGTGAAAACCCGACCCTTAACAAGCAAGTGGACCTTGCCACCCTTCTTAACTTCGTCCTTATAAGGATTCAAACGATATTTTGTTAGGTCAACGTCAACGATGTCGTTAAGCAATAGACCAGCTGGTTTCAAACCAGAGGTAGAGCCAGTACCTGGGAGGTAAACTAGGTCAAGAACTTGGTCGTAGCTGACGCCCGAACCACCGGAACCAGAATGCGCGAGGAAAACACCGCGTTCGGTCACATCGTTGCAAAAGTAACGAATTTCGTCGTATAGTTGTGTGCGTTCGCCTTTAAGAGCCATTTTTATATCTCCAATTATTTCTTGTTACGGTTTGAGAATAGTTTGGCGAAAGCTGTAGTCGCCTGAGTTAACTTGTTATTCTGTTCGCTAGCAACTGCGCCAGTACCCTTCTTATCCGCTTCGGCTTTGTTCAAAGCGTCAATATCTTCTTGAGTCTTGGTTTTTTCTTCGGTTTTAGTTTCAGTCTTTGCCGCAACGAACTTAGGAGCATTGGCAACAAAATTCTTAAAGCTTTCGTCGTCTAACTTGGCGACTGTCGCATAAAGCTTCTTAGCTTGCTCATCGTTAGCGCCCAAATCTTTTTGGATTGTCGCGATACGAGAAGCTTCAACCTTTTCAGCTTCAATCTTAGCAAGCTTTTCGTTGGCTTCCTTAAGCGATGCTTCTGCATCAGCTTGAGCCTTAACAGCCTTCTCTACCTTTTCATTAGAAACCTTAACTTCGTTAGAAAGTTCGGTAATTTTGGTTTCTTGAGCCTTTACTTGACTGGTAAAAGCGTCAATCTTGACTTGAAGTTCTTTTTCATTAATGGCTTTAAGCTGCTTCTCGGCTTCCGCACGGGCGGTTTGCTCTGTTGCAAGTTGAGCCTTTAGTTGTTCTAATTCATTCATCGAAACTGTCTCCTTATCTTGCTTGCTATTAAGTACATACCCACTTTTTTCTAAAACTTGTGAATTTTTGATAAAAAACTGCTGTTTATTAGATTCAATAACACTTTCTGGATTAGCAGGATTTTCTACCAAGCCTTTGCCGCTAAATACAAAATCACGCAAAACACGTAAAATACGCTTGTCTTTATAAGTACCGTCGCCACCATAAGCGCGTAAATACTTGGTCAAGAAAGCTGTTGCTTTATCACGCGGCACAATTTCTAATTCGTTTGAACTGTTTATCAGACCGTAATCGAAACTACCGAAAACAGCCTCCATGCTGACATACCACTTATCACCTTTTTCAATTTCAGCAATAATTTTATCTATTTGTTCTTGGCGTTTTTCTTCTGGCCAAAATTTATAAATAACGGTGTTATTAACGACATGGTATTTTGATGGTAGGTCGTCAAGCAAAATATCTTCGGCAATGGCAGAGCCATCAGTAGCCATCAACTGTTGAGACGTAATATGGCCGATTATATCCAGGGCTTCGTGCCCTAAATTGAACGGCTTGTCTTCTGGGGTATGCCGCGCCGCATAAACTTCTTCAGGTAAAAAAACGTCATCGTTCTCATTGGAACTATTCGCGTCCGCTGTAACTAGAATATCTCGCATGTAGAAAAGGTCTGGCTGCCCCTTATTCTCAGCGATAACTAATTGAACAGCTTTGGTCTTTAACGCAGCTTCTTTATTGGGATTCTTATCAACAGTTGGGCGAATATAGTAAGCGAGACAGGCGGAAGCCCGAATTTTTTCTTTGAGTCCGGCCTGAATCTCGTCTTTATAAACAGGAATTAATTTTCTTCGCATTATTTCTTGTCTCGTAATTTAGCAATTACTTGGGCAGCTTCAGCATACTTATCGACTTCGTTTTTGTAAGTTGGGTCAGTTATAAAACCGTCATGCTTTGATGGTTGTCCACCAGCATAAAAAGCCGCGCGACCTTGAGGGCTTTGAGACGCGCAAATCCGCCCATAGTGACGAACACCATTCTCATCTTCCATATAGGTTTCAATATCCGCGCCAACCATGTTAGTGCCGTCAGACATAGGATAAAAGAATAGCCCAACACTTCGGAAGTTTTCCATTTTCTTATCGTTAAGGGTTACTTCCATCTGTCCCGATTCTGTATCGGCAGTAATATTAATTTTCGACATTTTCAACCTCTAAACTGAGTAGGTAAGCCTGTGCCTGCATTTCGCGACGTTCGTTAATTGTTAATTTGTCTAAGCCTAACGTAGCCTCTCTGTAGAGATTACACACGTCATCCGGAATAGTTAAATCGGTTTGTTGAGCAAGAAATACTATGTGTTCGTCGCTTACATCGTCGGCCCAGTCCAGATTTGCCAACACGCCAAACTTTAATGTTTCCAACTGTTCGAATTCTTCGGTTGATAGACTACGAAGATTTTTCTTGGCAGTTAACTGTAGCCAAATTGGGTCAATAACATCTGTTATTTTTTGCTGAGTGGAGCGTACCCAATTATAAACTTTGATTTGTTCCGACTTAGAGCGCGGCAACACGCGTTTTTGTTTACGCTTAGTCGAATCCTTCTTATTTTTGGGCCGACCCTGCCCCGGCTGCCCTTTCTTTTTGGTTCCAGGCGGGACGGTCTTTTGAACATCCATTAATAGTTTTTCGCTGCCCTTCTTTGGGTCTAGCTCTAACCCAACCTGCGACGGCGTAACTTGACCGCTCTGTAAAGCAACCTTCTCCAAATCTTCGAGATGTTGTGGGTTGTACCATGGGCCAGCTTTCTTTGCCAAACGTCCGTCTTCCCGTTGCTTCTCTTCGCGCTGCATTCGAATACGTTCAAGGTCGGCATCTTCGCCTAGAATTTCTTGTGCCGTTTCCAAACTGATAATATTTCGGTCATACATACCAAGTAACAATGTTTTTATTGCCGCTTCATCGGTAAGTGTCATTTTGCTATATTTAACAATAGCGGGCTTAGCGTGACCCATAGCCCGTTGGACTATAGCCAATTCCTTTTCCCAAAATTCGGTTAAAATTGTACGTACATATCGTAGCCGCTCTAATAGAGTTTGAATACCAACGAAATTGTTTGTAAAGCCACCAGACGCGCCAGCTTCACCTGTAAGCGTAGAGGGAATGCCAAGGCCAGAATAGATAGCTTCCAGCGTAGGCACATACTTTTCTTTGCCTAAAAAGCGGTGTAGGTCTGTGCTGCTCTCTTGCAGTTTTAATTCCGGCCCCCACATTAAATCGATAGCGCCGCCAGAGATGTTTTGCATCAACTGGTCATTTAATAGCTGAAACGCAGCCTCGCTAGGAAGAATCTTGTGTTCTAAGTCGCCAATTGTCCAAAGACGAATACGACTAATAGCGCCATCCAACGCGCTTAAATCGGCAAGTTTTAATTTCTTTAAGGTTATTAAGTCTGCCATTACCGACTGAAGCATGGGCGAACCCCATTGTTCCCAGTCGTTTTTACGGTAATGCAAAACGGAAATTTGAGAATTGTCTAGCGGAATTACATTATTGCCAGCTTTAATAGCGGCGACTATTTCTGGTGGGATATCGTTAGCAACGATTTGCTTGTCGATTTCGGTTTTTGGTTTCTTGACTATACCAACGATATCTGGCGGTATAACTAAGCCATATCTTTGTACACCAGCAAATAAACCAAGATTGCCGCCAATAGGCTTAACGCTATTCGGATTATGTAAAGTATATTTAAGCGGGATTTCTCCCTTGCGAATCTTAGGAATAGTATTATCTAAACCAGCCTGGCCCTTTTTTAACCTTTTCTTTTCTTTTACGGTAATTGTCCCGGTCGCTCGCTGAACAATAGTTCGCGCGGCTAAAATAGTAGAGCTAGCAATGCGTTCAGAACGTTCGTAACCATCAACACGCTTCCACCAAGCTTGGTAAAATTTTTGATTGCCGCGTATAGGATGGACTAAATGAATTCCTTGCACAATAAAGTCAACCATCAAATCTACGATATTTTGAACTATACCAACGTTTTTGTAGCTATCGTAAATTTGGTCGATTAAGCCCTTGCCACCCTGGACAGCTTCATCTGTCCGTAAAGCTTCATAATCTCGACGGTTGTAGCCATCTCGTACAGAGACGCCTGGATAAATATCTGAATATGGTTGATAGCTAGCGCGAGTTGGGCGTATTTTGCTATAAACTTTCCCCAAGTTTTTTAATGCCGCCTCTTTACTCCCCTTAGCTGATGTCCAGGTATTGTACATTTCGATTCCAATTAGATTATGTTCTCATTAATAAATTACCCACGTTTAAATATTCTGCCACCTTTATAATTATTTTTTCTTTGTTCATTACGCATCCATTCCGGAGCAATAGCATACATATCCTTCGTAGCAGGCAACTTACTAAAACTTCCTAAGAACCCGCCAACCGCCGTGTTATACTGTCCTTCTGGTTCTGTACGTGCGATAATACGAGCACCCATATTAGCCATTAACAAAGCAGAATAACGGTCTTTTCTTAAACGACCCTTCTTGTTATCCGCCTTTTTAATTTCAGGAGTGTCCCATCTGTCGCGCTGACTATTCCCAGTTTGCGTCATAACAATGGTTGTAAGCTCGTCTTTCATATCTTCAATTTCACAAGCGCAATCTTCTAATGTGTCATAAAGTCGTTTAGCTTTATTATCTTCTTCCGCAGCAAGCCCAAGTACAATGTGGTCGAATTCAGGGAAAACAAGTGCTTTGTCTTCCATGTCTTTTTTCATGCCGTGATTGGCTTCAGATACCCATGACGCATCAGAAAAGTTAACCATTTCCAGAATATGTAAACCTTCTTTATCATCGGTCCAGTGTTCTTTATCTGGGTCAACAACACGCCAAATTAATTTTTCATCAGGGTTAATTTTATCTAAATCGTGGAACGCTTCTTCTACCGCTACGCCACCACCTTGCGAGTCGCACATGATACGTTCACATGGAAATGATTTCATAAGGTCGCGAATCTTACGTACTGCGTACCCGTAGAAATCTAATTCGCTAACCAAACCATCTTTTATTTTTTGACGATGGGACATACGGTTTGTCGTCCAACAATAAACAGCACGCCTATGCGTCCCGTGAAGCTCTAGAAGGACAACCGCGAAATTATCTTTATCGGCAGCTGGGTCTATTGCGTAAACATACTTCCCATGTGGATTTCCGCGAATCATTGCGGAGAAATGTATCTTCTCGCCAGTTAAAAACTTAATCGGCGCTGTGCAAGAGTCAATTAGGCTGCGCCTAAAGAAACCGTCTGAATCTTTCGCAAAAACGGCTCCGTATTCAACATTATAATTACCACTGGATGATAGCGCTCGTGACAGCGCCACGTTTTTTTCATCCATAAACCCTTCTGGCATAAGCTCAAAGGGAATACGCATAACACAATAATCTTTATAGTTAAAATGTTCTGGCGGCTTATCAGAAAAGATTTCCCTGATTTTCTTTGGGTCTCCCTTACTATTTACTATTTGGCGATAACGCTCCCAATATTTATAAAAGTGATTGTTGACGTAGTAAGCAGTCCCAGATAGAATAACTTGGTTGCCGAAGTTTTGTTTGTCAAAATTCTCCTGTTGGGACTCCGACCACAACCCTAACTTCTTCATCTTCTTGATACGCGCGGCGGTCTTAACCCCCTCAACAGGATTAGCAGAAACCGAACCGAAGCCAGCGATAACTGTTTCGAAAATCTCTACGTTTTGTGACTTGAATTCGTCGCAGATAATATGCGTAGCCCGTTGACCACGAATCTTTTCGCCGTCGCCAATGGGCAGCGCTTTGATAAAACTATCTGGGAAAATAATATTCCATTCGTCAGTTCCATGGTGTGGACCTATCGCCTTATCGTTGCCATAGCCGGCCATGCTACGAAGAACTGGCGCGTTATTCCAAATACGTTCCGCATACTCAAGAATTAATTTTGACTGACGAAAGCCGCTACCAACAATAACTACCTTAGCGCCAGGACATAGCAACGCGCGTAGAAGCGCGTAGACAGCCAACAACCAACTTTTTGAAAACCCGCGAGTCGCGATAAGCATTGGATATTTTTTTGTCCAAAGCTCTTTTAAGATTGCGACCTGAAATGGCAACAATTCTATGTTTAGAACATACTTGCAAGTAAAATAAAAATTGTCTGGATTTAAGAAGATTTTCAGTAAAAATGTGGTCGGATTGTCTAATTCTTCTTCAGTTTTATCAGAAAATAAATGTTTTCCAACCTGTATATCTTCGTCTATTAACCAAGACCGCTCAATTTCTTTATTAAGCTTATCTGTCTCTTTTTGAATACTATCCATTTTCTACCCAACGTTTGAACATAGAACTAGTAACCTCTTTGCCATATGAGCCTGCAAAAATAACCCCGATGTTAAATTTAACCTGTATTTCATTTAGTTTCATAATTAAATATTTTGGAGTTGTTCTCACAAATTGAAGCTGGCGATGGGGGATGCCGCTTGTCGCCGGCCACAAGAACAAATCGTCAATATAAAACTCACACAAAACAAATCCTTTTTTAAAACTATCAAACCTCTCTAACTCACGATAAAATCGCTGGTCGCTTAAGTTCGTCGCAAATTCCGAAACGCATCCCTTGCGGTCAATAGAATATCGTGTCTCAAAACCTTCAAGACTATAATCGCCCGTATCAAGTTTGCGGCAGACTGTTCCTTGGCAGTATTCATCCTTGGGAAACCACCAACCCATTCCATCTTTTTCACGACTATCACGGATAGCTGTATAATTAATTTTCGCCAAAGTACATAAACCTTTTTATATCGAATGTGCTTTTATTCATCTTAGAAATTATCTCAATAAACATCGATTCGTATTTCTCTTCACAATCAAACGTGAGTCGATGATGTTCCTCGCACAATGTGATGCCATTATCTATCGCGCTACGAAGCTCAGGATGGCTTGCTAACTTTCTTATATGATGAGCCTCAAGGTCTTTGTTGCATGCGCAGCCTGGCCACTTACAAACAAAACCATCTCTTTTATAAACGGAACGTCGCCACTTCTTATGTTCGGGTGTTTTGTAATAAGCTTGATTACTCATTTTTATAACCCCGTATCATGTCTAACCATCCGCTCTACCAAATGGTCAAAAGTAATTGTCGGTTCCCAACCTAACGCGAGTCTTGCTTTTGTGCTATCTCCCTGAAGCCAATCGACTTCGGCAGGACGATAAAACTTCGGGTCAATAACAACATATTTTTGGTAGTCTAACCCAATCAACGCAAAAGCCTTGCGAACAAAGTCTCTGACTGAATAAGCCTGCCCAGTTGCCACAATATAATCATCAGCCTTTTCTTGCTGCAACATAAGGTAAGCCGCACGAACGTAGTCAACCGCATAGCCCCAGTCACGATAGGCGTCTAAGTTACCAAGAGAAAGTTTTGGATAGCTTTCTAGCTTTTGCGGGAAATAATAAGATTCGTTAAGCTCGCTTAAATCAAAAAAGCCCATCGCCCTACAAGATTTAAATAATCCGCCAAGGTAATGGGTTACTTTCCTCGTAAGAAATTGCGTACTGCGTCTTTCAGATTCATGATTAAACAATATACCTGAACACGCAAATAAATTATATCCTCTCCTGTAAGTACCCACCATATAGTGGCTAGCAAGCTTTGAAGCAGCATATGGGCTCTGAGCAATAAAAGGCGTGTCCAAGTCTTGAAACTTTCCATCTGGTCTCTCCGTATAATTTTTTCCGAACATTTCAGAAGTATTAGCCGTATATAACTTTGTGGCTGGCGACGTTAACCGCATTGCCTCTAGGACGTTGATAACCCCTTCCGAATTTACCTTGAAAGTATGAACCGGTTCATTGAATGAGACGCCTACTTGACTCTGACCGCAAAAGTTATAACATTCGTCAGGTTTGAGCAAAGAAATTATACGCATAACGCTTGTGGCGTCGGTGATGTCTCCCTCTACCGTTTCGAACTGTGGCTCCTTTATTAAGTGGGCTATATTTGTGTTGCTTGGATTTGAGCTACGACGGATTAGCCCGTAAACTTTATAATCTTTTTCTAAAAGCAGGTCGCTAATGTGACTCCCGTCCATTCCTGTGCAACCTGTTACTAATGCTATACGCTTACTCATCCTTTTTCTCTCCTATTTAAACCTTAGAAATACAACGATAATTACTTATAAGTTTGCAATAATATTTGAAATCTTCCATCTGATAGTGCCATTTCATATTATTTACCTTTTTGTGAACCAGATGGACGTTACCATGTACATAACCCAAATTTGAATCAATTCTATCCAAAGATATTGTGGCAGTATTAAATTGCTTTTGTATCTCGCCTATTTTAAGGGGAACGCCCGTTAAAGTGCAACAACCTTTTTGCTTAACTAATAAATTCTCAACGTAATCTTTGCTTATACTAAAATCTTTGTTCTTATGCTCAGCGCAATAACGCCACTTACACCATAAATATTTTGGTATTGAGTAGTTGATAAGATTATTAACATTGTCGAGAATTGGATTACTTACCGCCCATTAAAAGTTCTAGTCGGCTTACATTGGCCACAATTAATTTTCAGTCCCGAAACAAGCTTGCCTGCGTTACAAATAACTTGCCTACCACATTTACACTCACAATTCCACATAGCGTTTCCGTTTTTGCTTCTTCCATTAAAGCTTATTACTTTTATGTCATCAAATTCCAAACTGGATAAGTCTGTTATTTCTTGAGAACAGCCACAAGATTTTCGTGGCGGATTATTACCAAGAAAATATTTCCTTTGTGTTTCAAACGGTTTCGTACAATGACATCTGCAAGATACCATTGGTACGCCATCTATATAATATTCACCAACAATAAGTATATTATTAATTACTTGGTTTATTAATTGTCTTTTCATCGTTATTATCTGAATCCACTATTATGGTCTCTACAGTGTCCGAGTTTAATATGGGTAAATCTACTTGGCCGTCTATATAAGTATGTAAACTGCTCAAACGTTTAGCCTCTTTATCTACCGCCATTTTTACCAATTCCAAACGTTCGCCTTCTGCTTGACGGAACTCACTCAAACGAAGCTGTTTTATCAAATCGGTTATATTTTCCGCCTGCGTATCCGCCCGTGCCAACCGCTGGTCACGAGTCGCCTTAAGCTCTTTCAGCAAAGAGGAATGTCGCTCCTGACATTTAATATAATCAATTTGCCGCGCGGCTTCGGACGCACGTTTAGCTGCCAACTGCCCCTCTAAGTCCCGCAACAACTGCATAGCGGCGTCGTCCGCCTCTTGCGTTTTGTACTTTTGCCAAAAGCGCTTGAGCAACATTTCCAGGTTAATCTTTTCGCGCATAAGTTTTTTAATTTCAGACCCGTGTCTGGTCATGAAAATTTCAAACTTAATAGCCTGGAAAATTTGTGTTTGTTCTGTTGTTGTTATATTCTCTTTGAACTGTGCAATATGCCGCGCATAACGATGACCAAATTGTTTAAGCTCCCGTTTTGTTAACTCTCCTCTTAATAGCCTGAATTCCGGTGTTAAGATAACTTCTTTTTCTATTTGCTTCCACGCTACCTCTTCGTCGGAAAACTCGTCGTCTATTTTAATTCCTTGCGCCAAAGCCATTTTCTTGACGCTTTTCTCGCTGCGCTTAAGGCGGCGAGCTACGCCGCGAAGACTCAGCAACTTAATATTGTCTCGAATGAAATCAAGTTCTTCTTGGGCAAAACGCCCGGATTTATATACGCCTTTAGGTTTATTCGTCATTGGCTAAAATCTTCTTAATGGTAGACATAACTTGTTCTCGCAGAGACTTCGGTATTCCAGGCACGCCTTCACGCATTTGCAAGTAAGTGCCGCGCAACTGAAACGGTAAATTAGCATCAATCTTCTCTAAAGCTTCAGAGATATCAAGATTCCCTTCAAAATCATATTCTAACCACAAAGCCTCTTCAGTATCATCATCTGTATTTGATAAACTGGTTGGAACAACCACATTTTGCTTTGAGTTATTTTTATTTATCCAATCTAGATATGTTTGACAGAATTGTCTATCTTCATGCTTTGTGCCGCCCGGCTGTCCGCCACGACATAACTTGCATGGGCACTCGCCACAAAAATACTGTTTGCGGCGCATATTGGTTAGGCGGTTCTTTATATGCGTGTACAAAAATCCAGCCAGCTTACCTTTAGACGGGTCATATCTTCGAACGCCTTCAATCGCCCACATTCTTGCATCCTGTTTAACATCCTCTATATCGTCTTGATATGTTTTGAAGTCTGGCGCTAAAAGCCGAACAACCGTTTCTACTTCACTCAAAAACTGTTCTTGGGTCCATCCTTTAGGCAGCTTCATCTTCTGCCACTTCTTCAACTTTGTTTTCATTTCCCTTTCCTTTCGCTGCGATAGCAGCGGCTATTACATTCTCTGGTTCCATTGGCTCCTCCAAATTTAGTTCTTTGGCGACCTGCTCATTTAGCTTTTTATGCCCTAAAACATGCAGGGCGCTGTTAACAGTAATCATTTAATTTCCTTTGCTATCTATTAATACGTTGTATACACATATATTTTTAAAAAATTCGGGATTCTCAGAAGAAATTACCCACTAACGCGGATTAGGCTTGACTTTCGGGCCTTACAGCGTACAATGGAACTGTCTGGGAGGTAGTGAGGACTATTTTCGCGTTACGGCAAAACTTGGCGTTTAGTAGGTTCGATTCCTATAGCCGTTCCTCAACGCGATTTTCCCAGACACATTTGGGGTAACAGCGTGGCGGGTACACGTAGCAAGCTGTACACTTGTTGGCTTTTTGCCAATCCGCGTTCGAATCCGGATTGCCCCAATTGACGCAGCCGCCAGCTAGCGGCGACTAGGCATAGTGAGGTTGCAGAGGTAAGGCTACGCCAAATAACTTATTTACGACTGGCAATTACGCCAGAGACGGGCATTTTAAAGTAACGTAGTTGGCAGGGGCTGTTCGGCCACGCTTGTAAGTCTAACCTCGTTGCGTCGTTGGCTCTGTAGCTCAGTCTGGTTAGAGCAGGTGGTTGTTAACCATCAGGTCAAAGGTTCAAATCCTTTCGGAGCCTATATGCGGCCGTAGCTCAGCGGACTTAAGAGCAAGGGGCTTCTACCCCCTAGGTCGCTGGTTCGAATCCAGCCGGTCGTAATGCGGCTGCGCCGCTTTGAGCAAAGAATTATGTTATACTTCCATTGGATAGTTAAAATTGACGGTAAGCCCTATGGGGTTAATCTCAGTCATCCTTGCGGCAATCTTAAAGAAGATGAGGCGATGGTCCGTTATATGATGCGGAAGCATCTAGGTTTAAAACGTTTACCTAAAGGGACTGTGGTTGAAAAGGTTCTGCCGATTTCATAACTATGTATCCATGTCCACACTGCGGCTCTGATTGCCACATATTCACACATTTTACAGATTTAAACCTGTACGAAATACTTTGTTTATCATGTGGGCGTTATGTGATTGATGCCTTGGACTTTGAGGATTGGCTTTGGGAGTGTGGAGAATGATGGAGATATGGGAAATACTTATCTGCATATCCCTTACCGTCTTTATAACGCTGTTTATTCAATACGAAGTTAAAAAGACGCTGAGGCGGTGGAAAGTAGATGCGGAAATAATTATTTTTTTAAGAGGGTTAGAAGCCAACTACAATTGCGATGATTGTTGTGGGAAAGCGCTTGCCTATCCTTGTCGTCGTTGCAAAGCTAGTTCTTTACTTAACCAATTAAGCGAACAGGGAAGGAAAATCTAGATGTTTAGCGATAGCCCATGGAGCAACATCTACGGTCTTGAAGTCCATATCGACGATAGTTTATACGATTTGGTTTGGGAGTTTCCTGAGCGGCGCTTTGTCCAATGGGAAGAGAAGGATATAGGTTGGGCAAAGAAATTAGGTTTTGGGCGTGAAGTGAAACGGCCACGGATGGAAATATATCAAGTTGGTTACAAGCTGTACATGAATCAGGAAATGTACGAAGCCCTTAAAAAACGTTGTGCTGAGCATCCGGAAGTTAAAACAACAATTAGCCCGAAAAGCGGAATTATGTCATCGGTTTATATGCCGTGGTTGATAAAGGCACATTATGAATAACGCGAAGCTTGAACAATTCCTTGCTGAACTTCGAATGCTGACATTAAAACATGGGTTAATTGTATGCAGTCACTATTCAGACGGCTGCGTTGTTGTTGACCGGCCAGAAACAATTGCCGGCGAGTATTATTACGGTTATTCCGGCGATAATTGTTGGTGGATAGAATGGGGAAATAGAAAAGGCCCAGGGGACGCCTGAGCCTTTCAAAAACTGCGTAGCGAGTTAGTTAGAAAAAACGTATTCTATAGCGTCCGCAAACTGGGTCTTTGACAAGTCGCCGACGTAAACATCTGTTCCATTGCCGCCGAACACAATCGCTTCCGCATCGCTAACGTTGATAAATACATCATTTGCGTTTGTGCCAATATGGACCAGATAGTCAAATTTGGCGGTTAGAACAAAATTCGGGCCGTATATGACCAGGATTTCATCTGCGTTGTAATTAACGGCTACCGCACTTCCGATTACATACAGAGTGTCGCCGGCCAAATGGAACTGTGTTGGTCGAGTAACGACATCATTGGAGGCGGCGCTAACAAAACTTGTTTGGCTTGCCACCACAAAATCAACTTCCCCATCTTCATTGGTATAAACACGGTTAGTACCCACTAACGCCTGAACGTCGTCGTTACCAGCACCGGGGACCATAAAATCGTTGCCGCTAAAAACCCGGATTAAATCATTACCTTCTAGCCCGTAGATTGAACTTGGCGTAGTTGAGCGGTTAACAATCCGGTCGTTGGCTTCGCCGCCAATCAATGTGATATGGCTTACGCCGCTATAAACAGTCTCCTGACCGTTTAAAGTTACCGAAATACCGCCCGGAACATTGTCCGCAAGTATTTGGTTTGGCTGGGCCACATCGCCATAAACCGTTAGCAGGCCACCGGCTTGTACGATATTAGCGGGGACTGTACGGGACTCAAGCTGTTCAAAAGTCAACATTGTTCTATTCCTTAAAAAAGTTTGGTTGGACTTCCACACTTTGTAATTATACGCGGCTACACGATTAAGTCAATAGGCAAAGCAGAGTTTTTTAAACGGGCGATTAATTCCGCAAAAGCCGCATAAATCGCGTCCTTTGGAATAACGAAGTTATTTAATTCCCCGTCGTAGGTATCTATTAGTTGTAACTCCGCGTCCTGATTTGGTTTAAAAGAAACAACTACGTTGTAGGTTTCCTCATTTGGAATCGGCCCGACATTCTGGCCAACCACAAAACCAAGTTCTTTTGAGCCACATAAAAAAATATCGTCGAACCAAACGGCGGGTATCATAACTAGCCCTCCCATGATAATTACATAGGAGATAAGCCGTTCTTTACAATTGGCTGGCCGTGCATCCAGTGCTTTGTGGTTAAAATATGGCCAGGACGCACGTATTTTCCCACAGATTTGTGTGCTTTCGCAATAAACGTGGCAGTGTTCACATACTGAAGCGCCGTTGTCCAGAAAGTAACCGCCGAATTCGTGGGGCTCGTGGAATAGGCGGCGCTCCATAATGTGATGAGCATCGCAAGCGATGCCGCCGCAAGAAACGCAGCGGTGTCCGTCTCGCTCGAAAACGGCGTTACGGAATTGGTCGCGGGTTAATAAAATATTTGTTTTCATATCGTTAATTATAGGCCACGCCTTTTAAAAGTCAAGCCCTCCATTTTTTGGCCCAAGGACCCAGCTTCGCCAAATAAAAAAATTTTTTGCCTTTTCAAACACTTTTCACCGTATAGGAAGACACCTTTTACTCAGTATAGGGACACCTAGCTTCGCCTTTTACATGCGTCAGCATGGTTTGGGTGTTACATTTCCATTGTTTGTCTATCGTGGAAACACTCCCCCCGGCCGCAGGCCGGCAGGTGTACACGCGTCCACTGAACAAATATACCCCTCCAGGCTCGTCCGCCAGCTGGCGAAGCCGGCGAACTGAACAAACGTTCAAGCGCCTATATATAGGCCGCGGCGCGGCCTTAGTGAACATTCATACAAACCAAGTGTCCCATCGGCGAGCCGAGAAAAAAAATAATTCTTTTTCCCAGTGTTTTATGCGGTCTACTGCGATTCCTCGAAAAAAATACTTTTCTTTCCCTTGGCCTTTGCCTATAATGAAAGCGGCAAGGAAGCCAAGCAACGAAAAACTTTTCTTTTCTGGAGACGACGACCATGGCAACGACGACGACACGGAAACGGAACGCGGTCAAGGCAGCGACAATGAGCAAGGCGCGAAAGGCTCTCACGATTACCATGGGTTGCGGTATCCCTGCCGTCAGTCTGTACACGTCCCATCGCGCCGGCGAACTGCTTACGATGGGTGCGTATGTTGGTGGCATCATGTTCCTTGCCGTTTGCCTCACAGTGCTCGCGTTGTCTTTGTCCCATCTCGCTACGGCAATCGGCGATATCACGCGCAGCAACGCCCGCGACTCGTGGCTATTGGCCATTGCGTTGGACGCCGGGATTGTCGTCGTCGAATTAACTAAGGCGATGGGACATGACGGCGGATTCCTTGCTACGCTGTTCCTTGTTGGCATCACAGGAGCGTCCATGCTCCTAAACTGTTGGGCATTCCTTAATCACAAGGCCACTAGTGGCCACAAGGCCAAACGATAGGGCCGGCTGGCCTTGCCATGGGGCGCAACGGGCGCCCCTGTTCTCTCCCTTGTTCTCTCATCTATGGGGCTTCGCAGTCACCCACGCGAGACGCAATGCAGCTGGCAATTCCGATACGCTCGCGTCCATTCCGCATGAGGAGCGCTCCCTTACCATGTCCATTCCGCCCCATGGCAACGACTAACGCGAGCTAGCTCGCAACAATGCAAACAATCGCGTTTTTGGGTATTGTCTTTTAGACGTACTCGTCCTATACTGTAATTCACGCGTCCCTTTTCCTTCACTATCATGGAGATTCGTATCATGAGTCACAACATTAGCATGAACCGCCAAACCCGTCAGTACAATTTCACGCGTCGCGCTGGGAGTGTCGCGGCGTGGCACGGACTAGGTAAGGAAACGAAAACGCAGGTTATCGCCGATTGGATTTTTGATGCAGATTTGGACTACTCGCTTGAGAAAGTGCCCATGTTCATTCAACGCGAGGATACCATCGACGTTGGGGGCTTTTCCGTCCCGGTAAACCGACTCATCCAATCCAACGATGGTTACGCGCTCCGTCGCAGCGATACGGGCGCATTCCTTTGCAGCATTGGCCCGAATACCCATGTTTTGCAAAACCGTTTCGCGTTCACGTCCTTTCAGCCGTTCCTGGATGCCAAATTGGCGGAAATGGACTGCGCGATGGGGCTTGATAACGACAAGCGTATTGTTGTTACGGCGAAAGTCATCGGTGCAACCATGGAGATTATCAAAGGCGATGCCATCGAATGCTACATTGCCCTAGCCCATGCGCACGACAATTCTTTGTCGGTCCATTCCATGCTGACGCCTACGCGTATCGTTTGTCAAAATACCCTGCGTATGGCAATCGATGACGAGCGTTCGCGGATTGTCAAGATTCGACATGGGCGCGACGTTGAAACGCGTGTATCTGAGGCACAAGCGAATATCGCCGATGCAATCGCCTTATTCCGCGAGAACTGTGAGCAAGTCTACAAACCAATGTCGCGCACGCCTATCAATGAAAAGGGTGCAATCGATTACTTCAAGCGCGTTTTCAAGATGGAACCCAACAAGGAAACTGGCGTGCTGGCGACGCGCACTCAGAATACCTTGGATTCCTTGCTGGCCGCGTTAGACCGCAATACGCGTGCCGCGAGCGATGTGTTAGACTTGGCAAAGGAAATGCGTCAAATTGAAGAGAAACAGGCCGACGAAAAGGCGCAAGAGTACAAAAGCTTGCTGGAAATGTGTCTTTCGAACATGGAAGCAGGCAAAGGCGCGGAGATTCCAAATGTTCGCGGGACTGTCTGGGGCGCATACAACGCAGTTACGGAAGTTCTGACGCATGATAAAGGACGTAGTCCGCAATCGCTAATTAACTCGAATTTGTTTGGCCCCAACGCCAAAACGAACGATAAGGCGCTCGATATCGCGATGGAATACGTCAGCGCAGGAACGGCGATTGCTTAGGCGCAATCGGACGGACGGGGGGAAAGGATTCTCCCCGTTGCTAGGGAATGCCGATAGGCATGGAAAGTAAACTTCGCTATTTTTTAAATACTTTGAGCAAGGAAATATTACCATGCGTCACCTATTCCCCCACTACCCAAAACAATTGGTTTTATTCCTTGACGGCGCGGTTGCCTATTGCCATATCCTGCGATACTTCGGCGCTTGCTTCGCAGAGCAGTCTACGGCCTATGTGCTTCGCGGCGAAGAACGAATCTTTTGTTGGGTTAAACCTGGTGAGTCGGTTGATTGGATTGAAGCGGCGGAATAAAATAAACAATATTTCTTTGCCCAACAATTGGAGTATTCGCGATGATTGACCGATTAACCCTCTTGACTGCATTCGCCAATCGCTCCGCGCTTCCCGGTATATGGCAACGGTTTGGCGTAGTTCAAGGAATCGAGCATGAATCCGGTTCGGGACGTAGCTGGATTGTCCATATGCAACCGGAGCAAGGGAAAAGATATTCTTTTTGTATCTTGTGGAGTTTAGATGGTAAGGGCCGGGTTGCCGGTTAAAAAACAATATTAAACGGAGATTTCCCCGATGCAAAAAAAGCAATTTCTTATCGTGTTTAGTGGTCCGCAGTCCGCACAATTGCTCCGGACGTATCAAACGTGCAAGCGCTCGCATGATGGTAGATATATTGCTTTCGATGGTACGGCAATTTTCCCCGATGTTATGCAGCAAGCCGAACGATTGTCTAAACATTGTGAACGCGTTCAGGTCTTTTGCGGCAAAGTATTGGGCCGTTTGTGCGGCGATTACGTCAACGGACAATTACAATAATTCCGCGCTACGCTATTGACTTTCGGTTTTAACGCAGCGTATACTGTAATTCCTTGCCAAACTCCATTACTTCTCAAGAGGTTTAGCTATGCAAAAGCAAGTTTCCCCAAAGGCGCAATCGGTCGTTGTCCAGGAACGCGAGCCGAATGCGCTGGATACTATCGACATCTCGATTAGCGTCTCTATCCGGACAAACGTCCGCGCTAACCTGGACGCAAGCCAATGGACCGATGCAATCCGCCAAGTGCTTCGCGCCAACAAAAAATAAAGTTTCTATTACTTCTCAAGTGGATTAGCTGGAGAGTTTACCATGGGACGCAAAACAATTGACGTAGTCTACATCCTGGAAGAATGCAACAAACAACTAACGCGCGACGACCTATCGAAATCGGAGAAACGCGCAATCTGCGAAATACTGGAAACTATTCTTTTCAAAACAGAGAACTATTCCGGCTTCAATTACAATTATTGGTTAAGCGTAGGGTGCAATCAGTGGCGCGATGCTGGCGAGCCAAGCTTTCCGGAAAAAGAAAAATATATTTTGGGACCAAGCGGCGACGAATGGAATCGCCACTATTACTACAGTTCGGCAATGCAAGAGGCGAGTCGGCGATTGCCACGGGAAAAGGAGCCGATACATGGGAATGCCGTGGCCGATTTCATCCGTATCACGAAGTGGGAAGCGCGTCGTCTATTCGCCAAGGGAAATGAAACAATATTTCTTTGCCCATGCAAAATGCACCCCGGCTTTCCGTTCAATATGGCGCTGATGGTATCCGGCAAGGAATGGTTGGAAAAAGCCCAATGGTACAAGCCGCGCGATGACGGTACAACGTCTGACCTATGGAAAGGAACAATTGAAAAGACTGCATGGGACTTGTTGTATAACAATTGGAATTATTACAACACAAGCTACGAAACTGGCTATTATGCCCATTACTATATTCAGCGATAAGCGCGTAGAAATAGCGATAAAACTTACGTTTTCGCTTAAAAAAGAACTGTTTTTCATTGTCTCTGCGTTGTACTCGCTTCTAAGTGTCATCCGATTCTGTTAACCCCTTAAGGTGTCCGGCGAGATGTTAACGTAGCTTGTACCAAGTAAATTACACACGATTCGCGTATTTTGTGAGCGGGGCAAGGGAAAAACGGGGTTTTAAATGTACAATATCAAAGTTATGTCGGCTGACAATCGCCTCATCTTGGAACGCAATAGCGAAGCTTACGACGTTAGTTAATTACGATAACTCTGATGGAAGAAAGATAAACTTCGTTTTTTGAATACAATACTTGTTGGGTTTTACCATGGCAAAGCGTAGTTTTCGGTATGATTATTACAACATTTCCCTTCCCGGCGATTTAGCCCTGCGAATGGACGGCGCAGCTGGTATCGGGCGATTGTGATAGCTTCAATTGCCGTTTCAAAGTGCGTCGCAGACGTAACAATAACGCCAAAAAGAAAGTAATCAAACGCGTTCCGAAACAATGTTTTCCCAACAAAAACAGCAATAAACGGAGTTTTCCAATGCGACGAATTCGCGTAAGCTACGAAGTAATTTCGCCCGAAAGTTCAGAAAACGGCGAAGCGGAGCGCTCCGGTTGGCAAGACGAGCAAGGAATCGAGATTGTTCCGGACGAATACGACGTTGACGAATACGATAATTATACTGCGGCCGTTATCGCTCTTGCTGCAAAATTCATTGGCGCGATTGGCGCGGTTGAAGCAAGTTGCTCCGAATTCGGTGGGTATTCCCGCATTTGGTATACGTCCATCGACCCGGAACACAACTATCAAAACGGCGAAGAGACGCGCTATTCCTATTTCCTGGACGAGTTTAGCGAAGTAGAACAGCGCGGAATATACCAACAATTGACCGGACGCAAAGCGTAAAAAAAGAATACTTTTCCCAGTGTTTTTTAAGGATTATTGCCATGAAAAAGCTTTATCAAGAAATCGCTTCAACTATCGTCGCCCGATTGAATTGCATCGAAAGAAATAATACAGAATGGTGCGATAAGCACGAAGAACGAATATTGAAATTAGTCGCAGACTATATGCCTAGTGGCAGCGGAATTGATTGCGACACAAAAATAGATTTAGATAAGAGCGATAACAAAAAGCTTGTTTTCTTTGCGGAATTTCATCATATGAACGATGGCGGATACTATGATGGTTGGACCGCTCACTATATCCATGTTACGCCAAGTTTCGACGATATCGACCTACGCATCACCGGACCTGACCGGAACGAAATTAAAGATTATTTGCATGAGACGTTTCACTATGCGTTGACGCAAGAGATTGAAAAGTAAAAAGTATTGTTTTTCCAATAAAAAAAATCAAGGTTTTTGGAGATTTGTTATGAACGTAATTCATTGGATTGTGGGTGGTTGTTTCCTCACGGACGCACAAGCTATGTCGTTCGTAGATGCGGCCTATACGAGTGCCGAATCGCTCGCTACGGCCCTGTTCGCGCAGTATCCCGTAGACAACGTATCAGAAAATATACTCGTGGAAATCATCGCCCGCAAGAAAAACTTAAACCCGTTGCTGCGGCATCAGCTAAACCGCGCCTACTAAATAAAACACTGCGTTTTGTGTATTTTGAAATACGTTTAGCAAGGAAATATTAACATGGCAAACAAAGTTGTTCATTCTACGTTAGAGGTCGCGCTTGACCTATACAAACAACACGAAGCCCCGCGCGGCATCTCTCCTACTGAAGAGGGCGCTTTCCGCAAGGGTTATAGCGCTTGCCTAAGTGACTTTGTACGCATGGCAAACGAGTCTAAGAGCGTCGCGCAATCTGCTACTCAAGTTGGTAGGTAATATTTCTTTGCTCAAGTATTAAAAGTTATTTTCTTAGACGGTTTGAATCTTGCCGTAATCTTATTCGGAACGAAAAACGCGGTTGTCCGGAAAGTTTTCAAGATTGTCGTAAGTGGCGTAGTGGCAAACGTTTGTATTTTACACGAAGTGGAGCTTATTTTATGCTTGGAATCGCTTGATTTGCTATTATTTGTATTTCTTGCTGTTTAAAAGAAACAATAGATAAAAGCTTACGCCAGAATACTTTACGGCAAACAATCAAAAAATGAAATCGGCACGATTTCCCCCTTGACGAGACACGAAGTCTAGCCATAAGATGCAATAAGTGACGCGAAGTGGACGCGAAGTGGACGCGAACTAAGGCGAAAGCCTTTCTCAAGTGGATAGGGTGGCAAAACAATGAATATTCCTTGTACGGTTGAATGGTATCATTCCGCCTTCCTGGTCACATTCGAGGATGGTACAGATATCTTGCTCCAATCTGATTGGGAACAGGCAGCGTTTGTTGTTGACTGCGGTCTAATCGTTGCTCCGGACAATTGGGATGGTTGCCCTAGCACGTTACCAGATTGGGCTGATTGTGACCCAACGGAAATAATTACGGTGGAGCGCACGACCGATACGGGCGGCGTAGTTGTCTCTCTATGTCAGCCATGGGGTAAAGCCTACAAAGTTGGTGATGAGGTACAATTTCATCGTTACGAACTGGAAGTTGCGCCGGAATTGGAGGAAATAACTCGCTTCAACCAAGTTACCCGAACTGCATTCGACAAGGTTATCGCACCATATTTGGAAAAGAATTACCCCGATGATTTAGGGCAATGGACTTCCGCCAAAGATGAAACAATGCATAATGGTACGTCAGCACGGGTTGATAATCTTAAGTATAAAGGGGAAAAAATTATTACGATAATTACGGCAAAGAATCGCTCATTCGCAAAGGTTTACGTGCAAGAACAAATAATTAAAAAGGCGTCACAACAATGATTATTAAGATAGGCGACCGCGTAGCTTATTCGTGGCGGTTTTTGAAGTCTATCGGTATGAGCCATACGGATATGTCGCATGCAAAGGGGCGAATACGCGAACTAAAAACGCTATCGCCAGATTGCACGCTTGCGTGCGTTGATTGGGAAAACGGCGTTGATATGCCGGAAAAGGTTAATACAAAGAATTTGGCTATCGTTGGGCCGAATACACAATATTGCAATTGCGACTAAAAGAAATGGAGCGCGGCGACATGAATAAAATTCCTCCGGAACTGGCTAGGCTCGCTAGGCAAGCCGCTAGGGCGAATACGCATTGTTCTAATGGCGACGATGTGTTAGGTGACACGGAACGCAATAGAACAACGGAGAAACTAAACCAAAATGTGGTGTATTGGGCAAAAGTTTTTGACTTAATAAATATTAAAATCAAAGCAATAGTGGATAAGCTTGAATTAAAAGTAGAATACAATGGTATTTGGCCGACGTTCTACGACAAACAAAATAGAATTATCGATTACTAATTAACGGAGTTAATACAATGAGCGGAAAACGATTGGTATTTTAATACGCATGCAGGTTATGTGCGTATTCCAATTGAATGCGTTCCGCCCGAATTGCTGTTGATTGAGACACAATTGCCGCAGGCGTAAATACAATATTTATTAGGAGATGCGCAGCATGTTAAATCTTTTCGACATGGTTATCCGTGGCCGCAAAGTTGGGGCGATTGGCGTCACCTATAATATTTCTTTGCTCAATATTCCCTTGCGTGCCGATACGCCAGAGGAAGCCCGCGAGCGTCTTTTCGCGGCCGATAAGGTCGCGGGCGAGTACGTCTACAGCAACGAATACGAACTAGACCGCATCATTTATTGCCGGAAAAGTGGCGATAGCCCATTGACTTAAGCCTATAGGCTTGCCTATAATGAATGTGGCGAGCGGAAAGTTTCTAAACAGGAAATTAATTTTTTAATTGAAAGGTAGCGTCAGCAATGGGTAAGTCTGGACGAGCGAGCAAACACTCTGCGAAGATGAAGCGTAAACGCGAAATGAAGGCGCAACGGCGAGCGGCGTATCTCGCTCTTGCCGGGACTTCAAAGAAGTCTAAAAATCAAGGAAGAAAGAATCGTTTTGGTACGACAAATGCAAAGCATTCACATTTAATGAGTAATTGTG
>Ga0180062_1000023_pt1 | contig 23190 bp, 33 predicted proteins | sample EasRivT45_16_10D_FD_121775 | JGI IMG/M metagenome (GOLD analysis project Ga0180062, IMG submission 121775) | Soil microbial communities from meander-bound floodplain in the East River, Colorado, USA - East River metaG ERMLIBT45_16_10D | ecosystem: Environmental > Terrestrial > Soil > Floodplain ... | reverse complement strand
GTATCTCACGCCATCGTATGGGTCGTCGCCCTCGAATTCTTTAACGTCCTCAGGATTCGCAGGGTCGTACACGCAATTCGGAATAGCATCGATGACCGCTTGGCAATTCTCAAATATCTGAAGTCGGGGAAGATTTGTCTCTTCAGGCTCTTCCTCAAAGAACTTCACATATTCATTATACTTGTCCTGCCCATAGTTTCTAAGTAGCTTTGATGCGAGCTCTGAGTTAAAAGCTCCAGCAATGTCTCTAGACTTTGGTTTGGGTGTCCACCTAAGATAATCGTGTAGTAGAAGCTTGCCCCCAATTCGGTCGTTAATTGCACGTTCAGGTACGTAGCCTGAATACTGCGTGAATTGCTGGTCGATAGTTTCAACGCCACGATTCTGCCATGCAGAGGGGTCGAGTGCAACTGTCTCAAGGTTATCATTTGCTGATAATCTCTTAAACTCAGAAGCCCACTCCGCAATCATCTTCCGCTTTTGAAAATATTCACGATAGAGATAAACTCGTCCATCGGGAGCAATTGCTGCCCAACCAATCCATACATGCGCTGCAAAGCCCCAATCGATAGCCGCGACACGAGGCCACCAGAATGGGATGGCAAAAGGTTCGATAACGTGACGAGCGTTAATAGGTTCGTCGGGCAAAGGCTCCAATCGGAAATTGAATACCTGTCCTTCGAACGTGTACCAATCTCCATACTTCTTCGCCCGCTTCTCTGCTTCAGTTGGTAGCATCTCCAACTTAGCAACATACGTTGGGTCGTTTTCGAGAAGATGCTTATTATCTTCGACCCGCGCTGGTAGGTAAAACCGCTTGAGCCCGGTCTTCCTATCAACGATAATCTTTAAGCCTTCTCGTGCAGGGTCAACAAATCTATTTCTGACCCATGTATGTCCAATATTACCGGGGTTCGAACCGGCCCTTGTAATCGCTGGTAGTTCTTTCGTTGACGACCGAACTCGGCTAGCTACCAAATACAAGTATTGATATTGGGTGAAGTGAGTTAGCTCATCCCAACCAACGTAGTTGTATTCGACTCCATCGTACTTGGTGATGTCCTTTTCATGTTCGGCGTGTCCAAAAGCCTGGTATCCACCGGCTGGAAAGGTCCATCGTTTCTTTTGTTCATTGTATTTCGCACCCGTTGATTCATACCAAGGGCGTGAACGGATGATGATTTCAGCTTCTAACTCAGGGAATGTCCTTCTGAGAATGAGGCCTTTGTATCGAGGGTGCAGATGCCACTGACGAATCAACGGCAACATGTAGAGGATTTCAGTCTTACCCGGACCTGCGGCACCGCCGTACAATACTTCGAAGATATCATCTGGCAACGTTGTGAATGTCTCCTGTTTACGTGTAGGAGTCCATTCAACAACTTGCGGCTTTGTTAGCGTATCTTCCATATGAATTGGGCAGTTAGTCTAAGGGGCATGTTCTTACCACGCTAGGGGAGCAAACTCTAGGGTGGTTCTACATTTTCCTCACTAAAACTGCCCAAACTTTAGATGTGAAAATGGGGCAAGCACAAGGGAGATTCTTTCGATTGGCGCCCGTTCCTAAGTCCAACGTTTCCATTGTCTAGTTTACGGAATCGATTGAATAATAAGTGCCCACCCCAAAAGGGCTAACGAACGCTACATCATATGGGGTGCTCTTTGCGAGGATATCGCGGAAGCATTTTATGATGCCCTGCCTTAAGCGTTCGCTAGCTTTGTTAATCTTATCCAACTTCAACTACGTCGTAATGAACTTTCTCACGCACAGGCGGTGCGTTGATAACCACCTGAATGCGGTTATCTGAAGTAACATCTTTAGGCCGCATGTTATCAGCAACCTTAGAAAGCTTCATAGCAACGTCGGCTTTATCCTTCGCACCTAAACATTCGATATCCGATTCCGTCAAGATACCAAGCGTAGCTAAGGTGCGGGATAGTGCGAGCTTTTCGATGTCGTCTCGCGTTGCGTTCCTTGTTTTATCTGTTTCCCTTTTCAGTTCAGGAATGACGTATCCATCGCCCGTCCGACCATTCTTCGCCTGAGAAACGGTGGAATTGCTAACATGAAACGCTTCAGCAATATCCGTTTGTTTTACTTCACCACTTGCTGCCAAAAGACCAATCGTAGTCCGGAGGAAATCTGGAATGTTCGTGTTTGCGCCACGACCAATAGATTCCTTCGCTTGGACAACGAGCGTCGTTCCACTCGTCGATTCCTGGACTTCGATTGAAGCATCGGCAAAAGTGTTCGCAGTGCGTAATAAATAATTATGTTTCGGGTCGAGGTGGTGTGCTAAGGTTTCCTTGTTTAAGAAATGCATTGTACACCTCCCCGTTTATTCCAAGTGGTAGCCACTTGATGTTGAACTAGTGGCTTGACCGCCTTGTTGTACCACATCTAGCACTTGACAGTCAAGGGGAAAAGTGCAAGGCTCGGGTCCGGTGCGCGCTATATATAGAGGTCAAGAGGTGCTTGGCTACCATGTATTATTTTAATTTTAAATTAATTTGAAAATATGGGACCCTATTTTATGGGACCCAATTTATTTTGAAAATTATATTTTCCCAATCGCAGAGTGATGTCGAGCGCCTTTAACTTTGCGCGCTGGGGGACCCGCTGCGGACGCCCATGCCCCTATGCTATCGAATGATATAATGTCCAGGTTTTGGGGCAATTCACGCGCGTAAGGGTATGGGGGGAGTACCTCGGGCTCGCCATGCGAGAAAATAAACATGTACCTCGGGCTCGAATCGTTTCTATTCCCTTGACTCTGTCCCGTGGTTTGATATTCTGACCATATGACCATTACCTCACATCCCTTGCCCAAGTGTGCAGCCGATACCTATGTTGTCCGCACTCCCGCGATGGCTTACTCTTTTGAGCCATTCACGACGCACCGCGTCGCTACGCTCGCCGCTGCCGATACGCTCGCCGCTTCCCTGCCGTCTGCTAAGGTCCTGTGCAATGGCGTTCAGGTGTGCATCTATGTCAATGGTTTGCTAGTTCAGGGAGCCCGCTAATGCTTGTCTCACGTTCGTTGCCTGAGTGCGCCGCCGTTACATACGGTGAGTCTGCCATCCGTTTCATTGACTCTGCCCTCCGCGCTACAAACGACGCGCACGCAGGCGCAGCTACGCGAGCGGCTGTATTCGCCACTCGCACCGCTGCACGCTACGCCTTGCGTTATCTCTACCCGAATGGAGCATCCTGCTAATGATTAACAAAGACGGTAGCTACGGACCACGCGCCACGCAGCACGAACTCGCCGCCCTATACGGCGAGGCGTGTGTGCGTCACTTGGAATACCTCGCCGAGGTACATCCTGACCGATGGGCATTCTATGTCGCGCTAGTAGTTGAGGATGCGATGTTTGCCGCTAACCATGGCCGTCGTGCCTTGCGCCAGTCGAGCCTACGCTAATGGAAACGAATTGTGCTGTGTGCTGTGGCTCGGGAGTTGTCGCATCCAATGGAGCCGACGATACCCGTAACGTCTGTCACGCATGCGGGGGCAAGGGAACCATTCGACTCTGCGTCGACTGCTACCAGCCCTCGGGTGAGTTCGACGTGTGCGACACTTGCTCAGACGTTCGGGAGTCGAGCTTTGACCACGAATGGAACGGCTATGACCACTAGGGAACGCTACTACCTGAACGCGCACCTTGAACGCCTTGCCGATTGGCAGACCCGGAAGGCCATTGCAGCCAATCGGGAGCGCATTATACGCCGTAGGGAGTTCAGGCGCGCCGTTCGCGCTATGTACCTCGCGCGAGCCTTGCGGGTCATCCTTGCCGATACCCGCCGAATGAATGCCCGGATAGTGGCTCAAGGCTACTAATCCAGAAACCTGGATTTAACTTACCAAGGATAGAATTATGGAAAAGCAAGCACTTTGCCCGCATTGTCACAAAGTTAAGACAACCGTCCGCTATCGCCCCGACGCCTACGCTAGGGACGTGCGTGATGAACAAGGCGCGATGATGATAGCGTGCGACGAATGCGCGCAAGCGAACGCGGACGACATCTAGCACGAACTCAGGGAGCAACGGAACAAGGCCTGCCAATCGTCGGTAGGCCTTTTCTATTTGGTCCTTGCACTGCAGGGGCGTTCTGAGTATAAAGGCAGGTATGCCGGATTCACCGGCCACTAGCAGGGAGCAAAGACATGGCACGTGTAGCAACCAAGTTCGACGACCACAAGGATTTCGGGATTCTCGACCAGCCCGAAGTCACGCATGCGGACCTGACGTCCGAAGTTGTCTCAGTCGTGGCGTCCGACAAGGACAGCAAGCGGTCGGGCGAAGTCAAGGTCACGGTGTACGCGCTCGCGGATGGCGTGGAGAATCCGCTTGAGGCGATTCTCGCATTGTTCGGTGGGTCGCAGGCTGAACTCGCCAAGTTTGCCCTTGGTGCGCGCAACGACAGCATCAGGAACGCGGGCAAGGATTACGTCCGCGATTCCATCCTTGGACCTGAAAAGAAGATGGCTCAGGTCATTGCTCGCGTTGCGCGCGGGCTCAAGCTGGACGTCGACACCATCAAGGCCAAGGTGGCGAAGAATCCCGCGTACCTCGATATGCTGTTGGAACTCGCGAAGAACGATGCTGCAGCCTAGCATCTAGTTCGTTCGGTCCGTACCTGAGCCCGGTAGCCTACATGGTGCCGGGCTTTTCTGCGTCTATACGTATCCTCCCGCCATACCCTGAGCCCTACGCTCACATACGCTCGCCCTGAGCCCTTCCGAACGCGCATTGATACGTACTGAGCCCTAAAATTTTCAGGATGCCGTAAACCTGGCGTTCGCCAATTTTGAGGGGAGCGCAGTATTGGACCCATTAAGCGGTATTCGGAACCATAAAATCCAGGTTTCTGGGTGGACTATGAAACTCGAGAATTCGGCTTATTGGATTGAGCTGTTGAGAATGAGTTATTAGTGGTAGCCACAGCCCGAAATTCCACAAAACACCTTACATCTACACCAAGGAAACACCAAGGGCTCACTAAACTAGCACGCAAGGCGCACTACGTTTCCACGCAGGGCATTTAACGCTAAGCCCTTGCAGTCGAAGCACTTAGCTTGACGATAAGCCTTGACTCCCCCTCCCCGTCTATACGTACCGGGCTCCCGATGTCCTCCTAAGGTGACATCCAATATTTTGGATTCTTTTAGTTTAGTGGCTGTTCTTATTCTTTTCTTTTTTATTTTTTTTTTTTTAATAAGAAGAATAATAGAAATAAGGAATAACTAATCATGTAAACTTTACACACCCTATGTAAGACTTACATACGGGGTCTATAGCAGGGTAGACAGGGGAAGGGTACCTGAGCCCGCAATCCCCGCAAGTGCAGGCGAACGTGGCACTTGCCGCGCCTGAGCCCGAGTGTATCTCTAGTGAGAATAACGTTAGGTCCTAGCGGCATCCTGTAGTATAAAGGGTATACTTCTACGCCCACTTTGTCCTCAGAAGTGGACATTCTTTGCCTTTCGTCACGTCGTGATTAGTTATCACGCATTAAGAATTGGAGACCCGGTACATGGATACGATATTCGACTCAGAAACAATTCGGGCGATACAGACGGATGAGTTGTCCAGCATCCAGGAATTGTCTATCGTCGAGATTTCTAATCGCATCGACGCTTATCAAAAGGCCTCGCGCGAGCTGATGCTCAGAATGAACAAGGCATCGGAAGAAATGCATCGCCGCTTGTCGCAAAAGACGAACGACGAATTGGAAACTTTGATAGAGCGCGTGCCCGAGGGTGTTTCAAGCACGGCATACAATCGCCTGCACAATACGCTCCTCAATCGAAAAGGGTACGTTCCGAAAGCACGCGCTCCTAAGATTGAGGATAGGCTGGTGACAAAGCTCAATGCCGCAGCCAAGTCCAATCCAGCGATTCAAGCGATGCTGGACGCCTTCAAAGCAAAAGATTAACTTTCAATTCACTTGGAACGCCAGGTTTTCAAGCCCGGTAAAATCCTAGGAAAGAAAATGTCAACATACGGCATCGAAGGGCGCGCATCGCATCTTAAACGAGACTGCACCGTTCGCGCGCTCCACGTAGCATCCGGCATCGATTACGATATGTGCTATTTGTTTCTCGCGGCTGCAGGTCGCAAGAATAACTGTGGCGCGTATACGTCCGATTGGCTCCCCGTCTATCGGAAACTCGGCTTGTGTCAGATTGATGACCTAATCAATTTGACGCATGAAGTTTTGCCATGCGATAACGTGATTATCTGCATCCGTGGTCACATCTATGCCATTCGCAACGGCGTACACTCAGACGGCCCTTACGCTTTCCAGTCTGGCCTGCGTCGCAACATTCAATTCGCTTGGCGCATTCCTGCATCGTTCATTCAAAAGGATTAGACAATGCTACTTTCAAAGCTTGAAACACTCAGAATACTTGGCAGTATCGCCAATCACATCGGGTACCGATACAGCACGAAATATGGTCCTGTCGGTTCCCTTGCCGCAGACAGCGATGCACTACGTATCATCACATCAGCCGCTGACCAAGTTTTAGCAGAGGATTAGACAATGTATATCGGATTCTTCGAAGCAAAGCATCGCACGTTCCAATCTGAGCAACACGCATCCTGCGTTCCATCGATGTTCGTGCAGGTGTCATGCAATTATGGCGCGCGTGTCACGCCAATCTGCAATTCAAGCTGTTCAGTCGTCTTGTTTGAATCCATCGATGCTATTCACGAATACTGCCGCGCTCACGGGCTAGAGTTCGCAACATGCACGACAGCATTACCATCGACGGTTCGCACCGCACCTTAGCATCGCACGCTAGCGTTCGGGCTGAGCATCTAACACTCTCCAGGTTTTAGATGCTCTACCAGAATTCTAGACTTTGTAGTTCTTTCAACTCAGGGAGCAACCAATGGCAAAGCTTATCGAATTGTGCAAGTATTGCGGACTACCCGCGATTGAAAAGAAGAAGACACAACTCAGCAAAGACTCATTCCTAATCAAATTGGAATGTGGTCACTCTTCCATCGTCAAGGTTAAGTACGTCTCACGCGATATCACGACGCGCACTGGCAAGAAGCCATTTCCGTTTCAGTATCAGGGAATTGAATTCATCGAGCGTACATCCTTCCGATGCATCATCGCCGATGAAATGGGATTAGGGAAGACGATTCAAACGAACGTTGCCCTATTCCTGCATCCGGAAGTTATTCCCGTTTTGTTTCTCGTTAAGGCGGGCCTGCGTCGGCAATACGAAATTGAATTGTTCGATGTCACCGACGACATCATGATTCAAACGATTGACTCATCGAAGGAAAAGGTATTCAAATTCCCTTGGAATATCATTTCCTACGACACGCTCGCCCGCATGAATTCGGACGATGCAGCGAAGAAGTTCGCGCATATCAAAACAATCGTGCTTGATGAATGCCAATACATCAAGAATGAAGACGCAAAGCGTACGAACGCCGTAAGACTTTTGATACAGAAAGTCGGCATTCAGAACATCATCGGCATGTCGGGCACGCCTATTAAGAATAAGGCAGACGAATTCTTCCCTATTCTGAATATGATTGCTCCAACCAAGTTTCCGAGCAAGTACATCATGATGCGTCGTTACTTCGAATTCTGGACGGATGCGCAAGGCCAGTATCACATCATCCGTGCGAAGCCGGAGTTCTACGATGCTTTGGATGGGATTATGATTAGACGAACAAGGGAAGAAGTCGCACCCGAATTGCCGACCATCCGTCGAGGTTTCTTTAACACCGAAATGGAGAATAAAGAATTGCGCCGCGCGTATGGCGACATTCAAAGGGAATTCGATGAATTCATGGATTCCAAAGACGGCGAGCCCAACGCATCGGACTATACGAATATCCTCGGATTCTTTGCGCGCATGCGTCGTATCACGGGCATGGCGAAAATCGGTCCCTGCGTCGAACACGTCACGGATTTTCTTCTTTCAACCGACAGGAAAATTGTCGTGTTCGGTCATCACAAAGAAACTCTTGATTCATTGAAGGAGGTTCTCGACACGTGGGCGAAGCAAGGCGGTTGGAATGAATGCCTGCACCTCAAGGCATCATTAGATGCCGACCAGCGTACCGATGTCGTGACCAAGTTCAGGGAAGACCCAAACTCCAGGATTCTCATCGCATCTACACTTGCATCAGGCGAAGGGCTCAATCTGCAGTTCTGTTCAGACGCGGTCATGCTTGAGCGCCAATGGAATCCAGCGAATGAAGAGCAGGCCGAAACACGCTTTACCCGCTTTGGTTCGACAGCGGAACACGTCAACGTTACCTATATGATATCGGTCGGCACGATTGACGAATGGTTAACCGAGCTTGTGGAAAAGAAGCGTTCCTTGATTAGCAACGTTATCGACCGCGACGAGAACAATTGGGAAGAGTCTTCTTTGATGAAGGAGCTTGCATCGGCAATCTATGCGGGCGGAGGTAAACGATGGACATTCTAATTCGTCTCGCGATTCTTTGCACGGTTACAATAGTGGCGTACTCAATTTATACAAACGAAATTGAGTACACCATTCCATCGTTCGCTTTGCTTATCGTGCTCGTCTACACTCTGTCAACGCTCTAGGATGCTAAAGATGAATGAAACTCAAGTTAATGAATCGCACAGGCTCGCCGTCTACATGGAGCATGAAGACGAAATGGTTTGTTTGTTCGCGGGCGAGATTGAGCGGACGGAAGGATTTCTCAAGTTCTGGAAACTCTATCGTCCATACACGAACATCGAAGTGCAAAAGCTTTCAACGCTAGGCTCTAAGACAACTATCTACCGTGGCGAGGCGCGCGACTATACGCGAGGATTCTAGAATGAATCACTACCTAAGCTTCATCGTTGCTATTCTCACGATTCCATACCGTGCTACGATAGCGGAACGTGTGAGGCTATCGACCATTTCAATGCCGACCATCTACCATTCGCGTGCGTGGCACGAATTCCAGGTTTTGAGCATCGCATCGTTCCACCTTGTCCTCGACATCGAAAGGTTTAGACAATGAAAATGAAGCTCTGCCCACACTGTGGTCGTCTGTCTGTCACGGTTCTGTATCGTCCAGATTGGTACGCTAGGGACGTTAACAATATCGTTGGCGCAATGTGGATTGCGTGCAATTATTGCGCTACAGAGAATGCGCAGGATATCTAAAATCTTTAACCTAGCAAACGCCAGGTTTTGCGCCTCCCAAACAAACTAGCCCGCTGCCGATAACTAATCGGTTGCGGGCTTTGTCGTTTCTAATCGGGTCCGACCCACACCTGAGCCCGCAGGAACGGCCGGCATCCTGAGCCCGTAGGGTGAGCTAGCCCGAGCCCGTATCGTGGCCTGTAGCCCGTCCTATTGCGTCCGAGCGCGTCCGCTCCCTGTTAGCCTGAGCTTCGACCTGCAAGCCCGAGGTAGACTGTCCACTTTTCTGGACATATTTTCCTCTTGTGGTAGCTAGGCGACCTATGGTAAAATCTGGCAGAGCCCACCATACCTATGTAATTTTTACACCCCCCTCACTTAGCTGTAAGAAACCACAACCGCAGAAAACCCAAAGAAAAGGACACAATGCAAATCCAGAAAAGAATCAAAGGATACACTCGACGCCCGTACGGAACAAAGGTCATCGATGAAATCGAGCACGCCATCGAAAAGGAATGCGCACGCTATAACGTTTCAAGAAGTTTCGTCATTGCGAATGCACTTGCTTTTGTCTTCAACATAAAGACCGAGAGCTACATCCCAAAGACCAGGAAAATCCTCCAACTCAGGAAGCGCGCATGATTAACGTAAAGATTTACAAAGACAACGCGACCAATAAGTATTTACTCTCAAGCAATTGCATCACGTGCAAGCGTAACATCGTGGTAACGGTCGAGCCAATGGAGCTTTTTAATTTGCAGCGTGGCGTGCTCATTCAAAATGCTTTACCCAATGTTAATGAGGACCAACGTGAGTTCCTCATCTCAGGCATATGTGGAAAGTGTTTCGACAAGATGTTCGTGGAGCCAGACGATGAAGATTAGCGTTAAAGTAACCATCAACGCACCGGAAACGTCTACCGAACTTGAAGTAATTGAGTACGTTGAAGAAGCAATTAGATGCTGGCGCGGCTCATGGGCACCATCAAATCCTTTCTTTCAACTTGAAGATAAAGATTTTCAGGTAACGAAAGCAGATGGCACCGAAGATTGAATTCGTTGAAGCGTGCAACACTTTAAGCGTAGCGATGCTTAATTATAAAGTCATTCATCGTTACGCTTTAAACATTCCTTGGTCGTTCAAGTTTGAGAAACGTGCAAAGCAATACGACCCAGTGGAGATACTCTACATGCACGTCTTTGAAACTTCAACGCTCCCTGCATACCACATCGCATTCAACAAGCTAGTCAAAAAAGGATACCCAATCGCAACTCTCCTCATCTTGATGCAGTTATCAAATGGCGTGTGGAAACGCTTCATCGGTAACGAATACGCAACGCATCGAGACACATTTCAAACTATCACAGGAATCTACGTTGACTAACTCACCTTCCACATCGACAAATGGAAAAGAAAAGCTCGTCATCAGCATCGATTCTCAGGTGCTCGCCGGTATTCAAACGTGTAATCAACAGGCCGCGTATCGTTTCATCGATTCCATCGAACCAAGAGACTATTCGATGGAATCAATTCAGCTCGGCCTCGTTCTACATGAAGCAATGGCCGAGCATTACTCCACGTTTCATAAGCTGCCAAGTAACATTTTACGAAACAACGTTGCGACTCGGATGGAAAGCTATGCAGCCGCTAAGACAATGCTTTCCCATTCGCAAGTCAACGCGCTCATCGACATCTATCGGCAGTACCAAGCGAAATACATCACAGAGGATTGGGTTGTTGAGCGAGATACGAACGACAATCCATTGGTGGAAAGTACGTTCGCTAAAACTCTGTATGAAGATGCTGAGATTCATATCCTATACACGGGCATCACGGACCTTGTATTGAGGAAGCCATACCAAGTTCCAGTAGACCATAAATCGTTTGGCACATACTTCAAGCCAGCAATCATGAGCAACCAGTTTCATGGCTACATGTGGGCATTGAACTCACGCAACTTGATTATCAATCGCATCGGTGTGAAATCAAAAACAGGTACGTTCGAACGCATCGTTGTTACGAAACCGTTAAGCTTAATCGAAGAATGGAAGAACGATGCGATTCGTGATATCCTCAGACATCTAGACATGATGCACGAGGGAAACTTTAGAAGGAATCGAGAAGCGTGTGGAATGTATGGCGGATGCAGATTCATTAACCTTTGTTCCGCTGAACCTTCTCATCGTTCCTATTTGATTGCGAACAACTACCAAGTCGTGCCCGTTTGGAATCCTTTGAACCGAGACTAAGCAATATGCAAAAACGAAACATTCCATTCGACCTCATCGCTAAGCCGATTCACATCACACTTGAGCCAGCGCACGTTGACGTGATTCAATCAATCTTCGAAGCGTTCTTCAGCTCGGCTCGTGTGATGGAGATAGATGTACCACGAGACATTAAACTAGACGCCGCGGCCGTACTGCACAAGATTATTGTCGAGTACGAACGGCAAATTGAGGAAGCGAACGATGCCCAGGAAGCGAGCAACCCACACGCACCAGTACAAAAAGGTTAAGCTCAAGATTGCATATGTTTATCGTTGCATGCTATCAAATTGCAACCATTACATCATGCCTGAGTTTATCATGGGAAAGGAATCAGTATGCCCATCGTGCAATCACGAGTTCGTGATAGACAAATACGCATCGATGCGCACGAATCCTATTTGCATCGACTGTCGAAAGGAGCATCCGACACCATTAACCAATTCATCAAAGCCGGATTCCAATGTTATTGCAGACATCCTGAAACGGCATGGCGTACACTAGACAACAAACTCTATACCGAATGCCTCATCTGTGGTAAAGAAAGCAAAGGGATAAAGATATGAAACTCTTGAGCGATAGGATACAAGAGTTCATCGACTGGCTCGAACAATACACCGACTTTGATATGTGGCATCAAAGCGTTAAAGATGCAACCCAACGTAAGCTCATCGAAGTGCTAACAGAAAAGGACAATTAAAATGAAGCAGAAGATTGTTATCAGCATCGACCTCGTATGCGAACTCAGTTCAGCGGTCTACCTCGTGAATCAGATTCTCCAGGTTGCGAACATCGACTCGATTGATTCTTTGTACATGCGAGACGAGAAGTACAACACGTACATCAACATCTCCACGATGAATCGTTTGCGCGACGAACTCAATCCTACACCTGCACCAAAGGTTGATGAAGCTAAAGAAAAGGAATCACTCGTGCTATCGATGTTTGAATCTGCGCATGAGCAGAAGACTATCGAGGAAGGTAGTTTTTAAATGCCCAACATCGAAGACGCATTAGCGAAAGAAGAATTCTTAATGCTCTTCAAAGGCGAGGTAAGCAGTGGCAAATCAATCGCCGCTGCTTCCTTTCCTAACCCGTATGTGTTTGACATGGAGAGTAGGATACGTTCGGTTGCAGCGTATCACTTTCCACGTGGCAAGCGTGACTTATCGTACGATACGTACACGCGCGAGGATTATCCAAAGTTCGACAAACGTTGGGATGAGTTCATCGAATTGAGCAAGATGAAACGATTCCCTTACGATACAGTGATTGTTGATTCCCTTACATCGTGTGCAGACCTTTTGTTGCAGCACGTCATTAGACTAAAAGGTTTGGATGGTAAGGGAAAGAAGATTGCTGGCATCGCGGTCAATAGCATCGAAGATTACAATGCTGAGACCGCTATGTTGACTGAGTTAGTCATGTTCCTCCAGCAAATTAAATGTAAGTACAAGATTCTTGTCGCACACGTCATCAAGACTGAGAAAACAAATCTCAACGATGATTCAAGTGTAGTAACAAGACAGCTCTTGACCGGCGGAAAGAAAATAGCGGCGCGTATCCCGGGTTATTTTGACGAGATTTACCATTTCGAACAACGCTCGGTGGGTAACAAACCGCAATTCGTTGCACGCACGGTCAATTCTGGAGAAGATTTCGCACGAACCACTCTCAAGCTGCCTAAAGAGATTGATTTCACGAATCGAAACTTCTTCGAGATTATCGAACCATCTATTCAGGAGGTGATGAACCTAGGCAAATTAAACGTCGTACCTATCAACCAAGCACCAAAGTAAAACGTATGGGCTCATGGGCTAGAGATGCTAGGCTACTGAGAACTCCACACGAAACCGCAAGAGAACGAAAGAAGGCAAGAGAAATGGCATTCACGTATTCGAAGGAAGACATTTCGCGCACTCGCCTCGTTGATTCACCGACGTGGCTTCCAGTTCGTATCACGAACTATCAGGAAAAGATTGCGAAGTCCGACAAGCGTGCGGGAGCAATCAATCACGTCATTACCGTCAAGGTTGAGGAAGCCGGTAATGAATACGAAGGACTCGTCCACGACCAGACGTTTCCGGAGGAGTATCCATCGCTCGCGTTTGATTTCCTGAATGCAATGGGAGTCAATCTCGACAAGGACGGTGGTATCGTTCGGTTCGAAGAGTTCAAGGGCAAGGATGTTTTCGTTTGCCTCGGCCCCGGAACGTACAACAACAAGCCAAACAATCAGGTGCTCGGTTGGCGCCCGATTGATTGGTCGCCGAACTCGTAGTTTGAAACTCCGGGCTAATACTATTTTCATGGTTGAGTAGTATTAGTTCTTTCGACCGTGTGGCCCCGAGCGGTGGAGATTCGGGGCACTTGTTAGCAATTGCTCGCAGGCGCAGGTAAAACTTTGGTTAGACTAGGGTGTTGCGTTATGACTCCCATTCATAGCGCAACATATCGGCCCTAGTCTAGCCATTCTTTATGCCCTCGTAGCCCAATCGGCAGAGGCACTGGACTTAAAATCCATTAAGTGTCGGTTCGAATCCGACCGAGGGCACCACCATCGCTATGAAAACATGGAACCTACGCAACGGTTCAACCATCAATTTCGTTGGAGATGAAATGGATAATGATTACATGGGCATCGAACGTGGTGCGTATGCATCACAGGGAGCCTTAGTTCATAAGGAACAACCCATTCGCGTTCAGCTTGCGAATCAGCTTGCAATGTACGATAAGGAAACCGACCGTATCGCCAAGATGATTAAGCTGCTCGACGAGAATCCTGCCATCGAACAGTTCATCAATCTCCAGCGTGGTTATACTGACTGAGTAGAGTATGAACGAACTCGGATTAAAGATTGCAATCGCGCAGCACATTAGTAAGCTGCGCGAACTCGCAAAGGATGCGGAAGATTTTACAATCCGATTGCAAGCTGCCGCATCCGAACTAGAACACCGTTACAGATTACTAAGGGAGCAGACGAATGACGACACACGTATTGACGGACGAACAAAAGAAAGCAGTCGCTGAGCTGTTAGGATTGGAACTCGAAGCCGTTCCTTCTTCAATCGAATTGGAAGATGAAGAATCAAACGAGGACGAAGATGAGGAAGTAGACGAGGACGAGGAAGAAGATGAAGATGAATCCGATGACGAAGTCGAGGATTCAGATGAAGATGACGAAGAGGACGATTCGGAAGATGAAGAAGAGGATTCAGATGATGAAGATTCGGATGCAGAGGAATCAAGCCTAGCAGTTCGTGTTCAGGAAGCAACAGACGAATGGTACGCAAAGCATCGTGAAACCATTTCGCTTGCAGACTTCCTCAAGACGAAGGGTTTCTAAGTTACAACAGGATGCTCGACTCAATATCGAGCATCCTTTTCGTGCATAAGGTATTCACTATGAACCTACCAGAAAAGTTAAGAGCGGAACTACAGAAGGAGTTCCTATTCGACAACGAACTCCTAGCACCGGCATGTTTATTCCATCAGCTCGACGAAGGGAGGATACTAATCGTACTAGCTCCACCCATTAAGCAAGGGATTCCTGAACTGCTCATTACCAAATCAATGCGCGCACGAGCCGATTTGATTGTGCTCATCCTTCCATCGGACACCTCAACTGAATGGTTCAACAAAGCATTCGCATCTACTGGTAATGGAAAGGTAACACTTCGACCAATTCAAGGTCGCGTCAAGTTTGTGAATGAGGATGGTGCTGTTAAAAGAGTTCCAGCGTGCATGATTATCTTTAAGAATGCAGCTGAGCTTGCCCGTATTGAAGACCAAGAACGCGCACAAGTCTACGCGAATGAAAATATTGGTCGCATGTAAATGTTATGAAGGTGCTCATGGAAACACGTCAAGTAGAACTAAGAATCGACGTTCCAGGAGAAGGGAATGCTTCAGCCGATATCGTTATCGTTGGTGAGGCACCGGGTGCTGAGGAACAACGAACAGGCAAACCATTCGTTGGGCCTTCAGGTTATCTATTGAACCAACTATTGCAACAAGCGGGTATAACCCGAGCTGAATGTTGGGTAACGAATGTTGTAAAGACAGAACCACCGAAGGTAATTAAAGCTGGCAAGACGGTCTACGATATTCATGCAACGAAAGGATATGATGGATATAAAGAATATCTCTTCGAAGAAATCAAGACAATCAATCCTAAAATCATCCTCGCCCTTGGGAATGTGGCCTTACAAGCTCTCACTGGAAATAGTGGAATCACTCAATGGCGTGGAAGTATTCTGCACTCTGAACGACTTAAAAGGCGAGTCATCCCAACCTACCACCCCGCGTACATTCTCCGTTCTGATTCCGCTATCGACCGCTCCGTTGCAGAATTCGACATCCGAAGATTGGTACAAGAAATAGATGGCAAGCCAACCCCACAAAGAAATCTTGTTGTCATACGGGATAGCGCACAACTCTATCGATATATTGACCGATGGAAGGTCAAGCCCCTCGCCGCAAGCGATATCGAGACTTATAAGTCAATTCCGAACTGCATTGGATTCGCAACTTCTTCACATGAAGCTATCTCAATTCCTCTCTTCAACGAACTTTGGGGCGTCAAGTTTGGAAATTACTCTCAACGTGAGCTTGCAGAATTTTGGAAATGTGCCGACATACTATTGCGAAGTAAGCGTATCATCGGTCAAAACTGGAAGTTTGACGAAGGAAAGCTGAGTCAACTTGGATTCAAGATACCAAACTTCCATGCCGATACGATGCTCATGGCGCATACGCGCTATCCTGAATTACCTAAGGGCTTAGCTTTCCTTGCATCGATTCACACCAGAGAACCTTATTACAAATTGGAAGGGAAGGAGTTTAATCCTAAGAAGGATTCGGCAGACAGGTTGTATCTGTACAATGGCAAGGACTGTGCAGTAGACTATGAGATTTTCGAGACATTGGACAAAGAACTCGAAGACTTTGGTGTTAGAGAGTTCTATTATAACTTTGTCCATCACCTTCACGCGCTCTACCTTGGCATCGAACGGCAAGGCATTCTATGTGACACTGAGGTGCGAGCGGCGTTAGAAGAAAAGTATAAGGTTCTCATGATGGAGAACCAATTTGAACTGGAGAATCTCATTGGACATCAAATCAATGTTAGCTCACCCAAACAAATTGGACAGCTCATCTACAACGAACTTAAACTCCCTGTCCGAGATGGAACTGGAGAAGAAGTTCTTGTTGCACTACAAGCAAATCATGGAGAAAGGAAACCTCAATGCATTCCTATCATTGACAGGATTCTTAGAGGACGTACTATTAGAAAAACCCTCGGGACTTACATCGAGGCTTGCCCGGACTATGATGGACGGTACCGAACAAGTTATCAGATTGTGGGTACTGAGACCGGAAGAACTTCAACACAAACTCTTAAACCTCCATCTCGCCCTGAGCCAATTGGACTTGCATTTCAAACCATAACAAAGCATTCCGAGATGGGCGCGGATGTTCTCAAGATGTTCGTAGTTGACAAGGGTTATGTATATCTTGAAGCCGACTTATCTCAAGCCGAAGCGCGCGTTGTCGATTTGTTATGCGAAGATTACGAAGGACTTGAAGAGTATGGTAAGATTGATAAGCACGCTAAGACAGCGCGAATCATTTTATCATTAGGTGCAGACTATGTAGTTCGTAAAGGAAGTCCTGAAAGATTCCTAGGAAAAACTTCAAGACATGCAGGGAGCTATGATATGGGTAAAGGACGTGCGATGCTCACGTTCAATACCGATGCGAAGAAATATGGTATCGACCTTCATGTTAGCGAGTGGAAAGCCGGCCAAATCCTGGAGAAATTCCACAAAGCGTACCCTAAAATTAGAAGCGTCTTCCATGTAGCAGTTCAAGATGCGTTAGCTGCAAATGAAAGAACACTAACAACACCGTTCGGCCGCAAAAGAACGTTCGGCGGCAGATGGGGCGACCAACTTTTTAAAGAAGCATACGCTTTCATTCCACAATCTACGGTCGGTGATTGTGTCAAGCGTGCGATGTTATACATCAAGCACGAGATACCCGATTGCCGTATCGTGATGGAAAAGCATGATGCTATCGGTGCGCTCATCCCTGTAAACGAGGTAAGAGAACACGCTATCGTTTTCAAGAAAGGACTTGAGATGCCCATCGACTTCGCTTGTTGCTCGATTCCTCGGGGTGTTTTAATTATCCCTGCCGAGTTTGAAATCGGTGAGAAGAACCTACATGATTTGAGAGACTATAAGCTGGAATCATGAGTTGGCTGAATATGCTCATGTCGCAAACACAAGACTTAGAATCGCCGCGCCGTTATTTTTACTTCGCGGGGCTCGGAGTGTTGTCTGCTATAGTAAAACGAAACGTGTTCCTTGACAGAGGGGGAGCATATAAGTTATATCCAAACGTGTACATCATGCTCATCGGGCCATCTGGTATCAAGAAAGGTTTGCCAATCAAGGTCGCTGAGAAGTTAGTTACGGACCTCAACGTTACAAAGGTTATCGCTGGGAGAAGTAGCATCCAAGCAATCATTGAGAACCTCGGGCATCAAACAATGAATAAAGATGGAACAGTTAGCAAAGACGCCACAGCGTTCATTGTTAGCGGAGAGTTTAGTCAATCAATCTTAGAAGACCAACAAGCATTGACAATTCTCACGGACTTATATGACTCACAATACAAAGATACTCATACAAATTTGCTTAAGTCCGGAAAATCTATCCTTCGCAATGTGTACCTCAGTATGCTTGGCGCTAGCAACGAGACCCATCTTCATGCTGTCATTGGCCAGCGTGATATTATGGGTGGTTTTATTGCTCGTACGCTTATGGTGTCTGAGAACAAACGAAATAGAAAGAATTCTCTGGTACGGCGGACGGCGAATACAATTGATTACGAGGGACTATCTGAATACCTCAAGACAATTTCGTGCTTGAAAGGTGAGTTTCAGTATACACCGGAGGGAGCAGACTTCTATGAAGAATGGTATCAGGAATACGAACCGAACGAGGACGATACAACAGGCACCGCGATGCGGTTTCCAGATACCGTTCTCAAGGTGGCGATGTTGATATCGATGGCAAGGGGTACAGACCTACTCCTAACCACTGAGGACATTCAAGAATCGATATCAGTATGTGCGTCATGCATGACAAATGCACAAGTCGTCACGAACAATTCTCCAGGCGCGACCACGACACCGATTGCTAAACAAACGGCGATTGTGTTTGAGGCTTTGTTAAAGGCTGAATCGTTTTCGATGCCACGCATCTTGATGTTAAGACGACTATGGCGACACTTAGATGCATTTGAGTTGACGCGAATAATGGATACTCTGAAAGAGGCGAACGTGGTACGTGAGGAACAAGAGAATAGAGAGACGTACTACACGCTTCAAGACCACGTGATTGCAGAGTATCGTAAGAATACAATGGCTGAAACGCGCGTACTCAAGTACAACTAAATGAACTGCAAAAGAAAAGGGGCCAAGCTATCAAGCTCAGCCCCTTTAGTTTTATCTACTTCTCACCCGGTATAGCAACGGAACTACGCCCTCCCTTTTTCTTCCGTTTCTGCTGTGCCGTAGTCTCCACTTCCCTTGCAATACCACGGCCCACGTACGGAACCCGTTGTAATCCCCATCGCCCTACGTCTCGATAGTTACCTCGTAATGTGTTGATGGCGAGTCCACCGATACCAGCGGCTTCATCAACCGCATAGTTTGTGCCCCGCATCATATTGAATGCAGCTTCGATGGGGTCAGGGTCGTCCCAGTTCTCAGCGATTGAAGTCATGTAATCGGTTGGAATACCGAGAGCAAATGCTTGCTCAAGGTTGCCAAGCCCATGTACAATCCCTTCATTCTTTGCGAGCTGAGGGTCTACCTTACCTAACCACTTCCTTGTAAACGCGAACCTATCGCTAGGGTCAACCGTCTCACTCTGCCCAATGTTGTTCTTATATTCCGTGAAGAAATCTTTATCTTCATCGGTCATACCCAACATCTGCTGCGCTGAGTTAGTGCCAACCTGCGCACCCGTCTTGACTACTTCTTTCGTATCGCCAATCAATTCACCCAGAGACATACCAATCGCTGCCAATTTGACAGCTCTAGTAGGATTCTCTTTAATCGCGTCCTTCATCGTCTTCGTAGTCTGGAACGCGGTACGCATGAACGTTTGAGGAATTCTCAGTATGTCGTTACGTACCCATCCGTGCGGCAAGTTTACGTTTGCCATCGAGCCCTGAGTTAAATCGGCCATGCGAATCATCGCACGTTCGAGTTGGTCTTGACTCAGTTCAGTTTGCCGAACGAGCTGCTCGGGCGACGTAAAGGTTAAATCTTCAAGTTCTCGTCTCGCCTTCTTGTTTGCAGGATTCCGTTTCAGTTCATCAAACAAAATCCGAGCGTATGAATTACCTGTCGCACCGGCGACTCTATTCAAGTAGTTTTGTGTACCCTCAATTCCAAACACCTTGTACAGGAAGTTCTTATCGCCTAACGTCTCAGCGAATCCACCGCTGAACTGGCGGAACGTCCCTACGTTATTCATGAACTTAGCATCGGGGTCCGTGTTACCCTTGAATGCTTTCAATAACGCAGGCCCTGCATCTCTTAGTCTTCCCTTGACTGCGATGGGTAAGACACCGCTGATGTTTGAAATTCCCGCTAGCGAAAGCTGCGATGCTGTAGCCCATATCCTCGCGGCTCCAACTAGCGATTTCTGACGACTCGATACACCTTCAGCTTCGCCTCTGATAGAACGTTGCGCAAGGTTTCTAGCACGTTCGGGGTCTTCAGCTTTTGCAACGAGCTTGGAAATAGCAGACGTTTCATCCTGCAAGTCTAGCTTTCCATACGCATTCGCTTCCTCAACACGACGAGCTGAATTGCGAAGATGGTCAACGAATACGTCCATGTCCTTACGATAACCTGGAACATTCAAGTCGTTGCGCCTGAACTCCTCACCAATCTTTCGTTCGCGACTCGCAGCAATATCTTTGATGCGCTTGTTGATTACATCGTCAGGTAAACCTTGCTTCTTCATTGCATCAATCAAGGTCTGGTCTGGCACGCCTTCATATCGATGCGTCCAATAGTTTGCGCGCTTCTTCTCAATCAAGCCCGCATTGACCATCTCATCGCCAATCATATCATTGATGGCGCGCATCTTATCGCCAATTTCTCTTACTTCCTCAGTAGGGTTCGCGTTGTTCCCTTCTAAGTAATCAACAATCTGCTCAAACGTTTTAGGGTCTTTCTTCAGTCGTTCTAAATCTTCAACGACAGGATTGATATAGCGATTGAATCGACGCGCCGCATCCGTATTGGTACGTTCAATGAGCTGGCCAATCTCTCTACCCACCGGACCCATGCGTTTGAATTCCTCACGCATCGCCATCGAGATATCATTCTTAAACTTAGCGATGGCTCCGATTGGCTTTGGTCCTAAGCCCGCTTCATCCCTTAAACGCGCAACAATCCTATTGCGCATTTCAACGGGAGTATTCGGGTCTTGAACCATCTTCTTGAGCTTACGCATTACATCGGGACCAAGCTGTCGATTCGCCCTATCGATAGCCATTCCCGGGTCGATGCCATCATTCTTCGTCACGTTCTTAAGAATGTCTTCCATCCATGCGCGATGCGCTTCTTCTTGCTGAATGGAATTCTGATATCGCTCAGGATTCTTAGGTACGAAGTCACCACCCGATTCACCCGGAGGCAATACATCTCGTCCACCTGGCGGTACAGTTCCTCCAGCTCCACCCGTACCAGCCGTAGGTTCGACAGGACGCCCACTTGGAATAGTTTCACCCGTCGATGCGATACCCGGAGGTAATGCACTTGGGTCTACACCTTGCGTTACAGACCTTAACGGCGTACCCGTTGCAGTAGTTGTTTCAGGAACTAAACCAGCAGGTAACGAATCGTCAGCTGCGCCAGTAATTGATGCAGGCAATGCTTCTTCAACTTGTGCAGCACCGCGCTCACCAAACGAAGTTATTCTATTGCCCTTACCAGCTTCGTTCGCAGGGTCAAGAATAATCAAGACTTGATGCGGTGCCTTACCCGTTCGCTTACCACCCGTATGCGTCATTGCATCGTATCCTAAATCGGATAGCGCATAACGCATATCATGGAACGTCTCAGTCAATTCAGACTTCGAGATGTTCAAGCCTTCGCCCTGCTCAAATACTTCATTCGCAATCGCACGCCAATACGCTTCGGTTGTCGTGCCTTCTGGCAATGCTTTAACTGAGTCCATTTCAAAGCCAATGGATTCTAAGCCTTCTACCTGCTTGTCTAATGCTGAGCGCACCTCTGGCGTGATTGGCTTTTCTAAATCGAGAACCTTCTCAACGTTTACCTTAGCTTCATATACCGTTGGTGTCTTAGTTCGCTTACCTCTCGCCGCAGCATACCCTTCCGATATCTTATCTGCATCGGTAAGATATACACCTGAACCAAACAACCCATCGATTTCAGTACGATAAGGGTCAAGCGTTTCAGGCGTTAAGCCCTTTGTGCCTGTCCCATGATACCACGTCTTTTCGTTAATCTTAACGGGGTCGTCACCAACGTGCTCAATAATCTTGGGAGCAGCTAATGCTTCAGCAGCAACATTCTTACCCGCTTGAACGTTCTCACTCGTCGCTTGAAGTTGTGCGTTAGTAACAGGTGATTCATTCCAAGGTGCATTAGTTGCGAAATTCTGTAATTTAGCCTGTTCGCTTGGTGTAAGCGGAGGTGGCTGCTGACTATCCGGTAATGCTTCCCATGCATTCGGATTCATCTCACCTTCTTTAATCGGGCCTAAATCATCCATAGCTACCGCTGGAGCAGTAGGCACGTCGGTTCTAATAGGAACTGGAGCATCATCTGTAATCTGCGAACCAATTCCCCTATCGACTGGCCGCGCGCTCATCTGCGTAGGAACGCTAGAGAAGCCCTTACGAATTTCACGCGCAGCGGTGCCTACATCGGGGTCAATGATTCCTAGACTCTGAGCAAGACTTAAGTCACGTTCATTTAATTCTAATGCAAACAAACTTGCTTTCGATTTAGTTGTACGCTGTTCAGGAGTAAGGTCTTTTAACCCTTCAGCAACCCTATCAACAGCGCCCTGTAGCCTAGTTAATGATTCTTGGTCTGCACGTACAGGCCCACCACGTCGAGCCTGTGCCATTAACTCAACGTCGCCACCAGACTTAACGGCAAACTTCTCACTTGACTCTAATGCAGGCGTCCAGAATGGATTGTTAGGGTCCGTACCTTTCGGTGCTTTAACTTCTCGTGAACTAGGCTGAACACCTGTTTCATCGACAGCTTTTGTAGGCGGCGGCATGTCAACCGGCCGGCTTGATAATGGAAGCTTTGCATCAGGGTCGAAGCCCTTTGCTTTCATCTCAACATCGGCCAGCTCTTGAACCTTACGCTCTGCATCTTTCTTGTACAAGCCCTCAAAGTAATCATAAGGCTTGCCCGATGCACCATACAAACTTGCACCAGCGCCTAACGCATCGAACGCAGCTTTCCCATATCGACCTTGTTTCAGGTCTTCTAAAGTTTCAGCACTCATGCGCGCGCCCTGCGTAAAGTCTAAACCACGCGCAATATTCTTCACACCCTCAGCCACCTTTGGTGCATACTTTGCAACCTTAGGTCCATACTTAGCTAACAGTTCTGGACCCTGATATGCAAACTTTGCAAGCGGAACGGTGCCCAAAGATGCCGCAGTCGTCGCTGCACGGAAAGGTGAACCACCTGC
>Ga0180062_1000020_pt1 | contig 23797 bp, 55 predicted proteins | sample EasRivT45_16_10D_FD_121775 | JGI IMG/M metagenome (GOLD analysis project Ga0180062, IMG submission 121775) | Soil microbial communities from meander-bound floodplain in the East River, Colorado, USA - East River metaG ERMLIBT45_16_10D | ecosystem: Environmental > Terrestrial > Soil > Floodplain ... | reverse complement strand
TGCTTTGAAAGGGAAATGATGTTCGGACTTGTAGGTGACCAACCAGGACACGAATTTTTACGCGAGATCGCGGATCAAATTGCCACGTATATGCAAGGTATGCAGGTCGGCAATGGCTTCGGCGCGATCCACCAAGTAGAAGTCATGCTGAAGAGTACGGTGTCCCACGACGCCTTGCTTGAAGTCTTGCCAACAATCGCTGCCATTTTGCACAACGCCACCGGGCCACTATCTGTGCCAGCGCCATCGCGTCTGGCGTACAACGTGGAAGCTGCCATAGACACTCCGCATTTTCGTTTCACGTTGTACCGAGACGGCAGTCAGCCGTTCATCGGGATTGAAACGATTTATTGATTTGACACGCTACGAACACAGTGTATACTGTAGGAAAGGAGAACGAAATGAAGAATACCGGAGCCATTGTGCCTGAAGCTGACTTGCAAAAGGTTCTTCGATTGAAGAACTTCGGCTTCAAGCTGAAAGTCACGCCAACGAAGTCGGGAACGTATTACGTCCTGATCACTGGGGTACCGAATGACCAAGAAACTGAAACTTGTCCGCCAGCCTGAAAATAGCTTCTGTTGTGGGCAATGCTGCGTGGCGACACTTTGCGGTGTCACCATGTTGGAAGCGGCTGACGCAATGGGCAAGTCTGGCCTGACCAACAAATATCATTTGGTCACCGGATTGTTAGCGTTTGGTGTGGACTGCGGGGATACATTGCTCCGTGGTATGCCAGAAGCTGACGAGACCGCGATCATCAAGTTCATGTTTGTGGACTATGTGAAAGAGTTGGGTCAAGTCAAGGCGCAAGCGTTGCATTTGGATGGGCCACGTCGGTCACACTGGGTCGTGTGGCACAACAACAAGTTCTATGATCCAGCGGCTGGTGTGTTCAGAAAGAAACCAGATTACTTGACAAAATGCAATTTTGTGTCACACTTGAAAGTGTATGTCTAACAAAGAACAACTAACCTGGAAGCGTGCTGTTCGCGATGAGATTGCGACTTCGACTCGCAAGACATGGGACACGCATTGTGGCCGTTACCGGGTTCAAGAGTCAGTGTCAAAATTGGGACTCGGTACGTCGTATTACGCGATCTGCCTCCCGAATTCGATACTAAGTAACAAATGCCGTAAGAAAGAAACGGCACAACAATTTTGTCAGGAGCATTTCGATGGGTTGGGCTAGTGGAAGCAGTTTGGCTGAGAACCTTTGGGACTTGGTGCGGGAGCACATTCCCGAAAAGAAGCGAACCAAAGTCGCCCAAGCGTTCATTGACGAATTCGAGAGCATGGACTGCGACACGATTATGGAATGCGAAACCCTTTGCCTAGACGCCTACGGAGAATGTGACTGTGGGAACGTATTAAGCAGCAAAGACGCGGAGTTATGCTGGTCTTGTGAAGATGAACGTTTGGAGAACGACGAATGACCGCAGCTTTCACTGAACACGAGCGAGATTTTGACCGAGTAGACTTAGAACTACAGTCGCTGGGTCAAGACGTGCAAATCACTTTTGAGTCAGGTATGTGGACCATCGACATCCGAAGGGATGGCGAATTTGTCAGATGCCCGTCTCACGAGACGTTACTTGGTGCTTTTCAATCCGCTATCGAAATTTTGGAGGTATCCGATGTTTGACGACGAGAACGAATTCGACTTCAACGATTTGCACGACGAAGATTTCGAGGATGACGACTTCGATGACGAAGACGACTTCGATGACGAAGACGATTACTTCGATGATGACGAAGACGACTTTGACGATTTCGATTTCGAGGATGACGACTTCGATGACGAAGACGATTTCGATGACGAAGACGACTTCGATGACGAAGACGACTTCGATGACGAAGACGACTTCGATGACGAGGAAGACTAACCTTGAAAACGCTACTGATTGAATTACCGACCAATGATGTTGACGGCTGCACTGCGTTGTCAGTATGCAGCAGCGACATCATGGCGGTAGGTCGGACGGCATCCAATGAGGGGTCTAAGATATTCCTCTGCAATGGACTAGTCTTTTCGACCAAACTGAGCTATGATCATGTCACGGCTTGGTGGGATGGAGAACTTAGTCGTAACATTTTTGACGATGATGACAGCGACCCTTGGGCCGACCCGCCAAGGGAAGGAGACATATTCGATGGCTAGTGCAGAAACGGCTCCCAGATTTTTTACGGTGTCTATCCAGCAGATGGATGAGAACCAGCGAGTGTTGGTGGTTGAAACGGTCATGAACGCGCACAGCGTGCATGCCGTTCTGAAGCAACCGTTGCAACCAATCACCATCATCATGCCGACGATTGGCTTTGCCACAATGACCGATGTCCCGCTCCATCCAGCTTGGGTGGAATTCGAGACGAAGGAAGGCGGCAAGGTGTTCATCAACCCGAAGCATGTGCTGTTCTACACCAACCCAAGTTTGGGTGAATTCGCGTTGTTCTTCCCCGGAGGATCGCGAATGGCGGTGAAAGCCACGACTGCCGAAATTCGGGAGAAGCTTGACCCACCAGTCAACTTGCTGAAGCTATGAGAAGAATTTCAACCGCCTGTGATCTTCAACCCAGAAGGTCGGATTCTTCTGGGTCGCAAGCTGAAGTACATGCTTTGGGAATTCCCCGGAGGCAAATTGGATGAAGGCGAATCCTTGATCCAGGGTGCCGCCAGAGAGTTGCACGAAGAAGCTGGGATTGTCTGTGGTGACCTGGAATACATTGGGTACTTCGATGGTCACCCGGACTGGTTGTGTCACGGCTTTGCCGGTATCACTATCCAGCAACCACAGCAGATGGAGCCAGACAAACACGACAGTTGGGACTTTTATGATTTGAACAAGCTGCCCGACCGGACTTTGGTCTGCTTGGGCGCGTGGGGATGGGTACCACAGATAGTGGAGTCCTATTTCGAGACTAAGATTGCGTTGACTCCTTCATGGTGATTGCGGTCCAAATGGCTGGGACATCGGACTGTGAATCCGAAGAAGTGGGTTCGATTCCCACCAGTCACCCTTGACAATCCCAGAATCAGGTGTATACTACAGGTAGAAGGGAGAAATTTATGATCATCGCTTGTGCTTGTGGCGGAATACTTGAATACTGGGCGGCAATGGGAATCATTGCTGTTGTGTCGGGCATCTGGGCAATGTGGAAAGATCGTTGCCGATGCAAGGGGAAATGCAAACACGGAAAAGAACATTCAGTGCGGGGAGGAACGGTTTCCCGACAGCCCTCATAAGGCTGCTTCTTGTTGGTTCGACTCCAACCTCCGCAATTTTATGCAAGACTTTGTTTGTTACGGCGGTCCAGTACACGGTCAATCTGTCAAGATGCTTGACGGGTCTGACTATCTGGTACCGCGCAGACCTGTGCTGTACATCACGGCAGACTGGAAATGTACCGATAGGGTCGAAAGGCCAACGTTCAATGTCGTTGTGTACAAGGTCCAAATATGGTCCTATGGCTCAATCGGGCCACGCAGGACTAAGAGCTACAAGTTCCTGTTGGCGGAAGATTACAAGCTGACCTTACAGGACCAGCATAAGCTGGAAGATAGATTACGCTGGCAGAAGTGGCAATTCCCACAGGTGTCGTTCATCAATGAGTTTGATGAATGGTTCGCCCAATCTGCCTACCGACATACAGGGCATTTCTATTGGAAAGGAAAACGAGTATGGGACCAATAAAGCGTTTCAGGGTACAGACGGTGAATCAGCAGATGACACCTGTTGAAATCTGTTTCGATTCGATGCCGATTCCTCGTGACGTGGTTGCCATCGTCAACGCTTCCCAACTCGAACCCGAATACAAACGAATCATTTTGGAGATTGTGGAGCGATGGGACGGCAGTCCGCGCCAAGAGATTTACTTCGGAGGCGTCGGCATTGGAATCATTTCGGTTAATGATATCGCAATCTTCCCCGGTGCAGGCGGATCAAGCGGTGGAGGCGGGGGTGGCGGTGACGGACCCGGACCGGCACCAGGACCAGTACAAGGCAAGGGCGAAGTTTGGGGTTGGAATATGTTCGACCCGAACTACCAGAGCCAAAAGAATCAGGCGTACAAGCAAGCATACGGCGGAAACTAACCTCAACTGAAAGGAGCCACCATGTACCACATTCCAAACCAATTCAAAGCTTTCTCAGTCGGACCACAACCGAAGATTTTCCAGAAGGACATCGACTACCATATCGATCCCGTCACTGAGAAGCTGGTTGTGCATCCACGGGAAAGTCAGATCACACGGCACCCGGCACCAGTGTTCCGGCCAGCCGCGAACGGACATCGTATCCGCGCTCAGCGTCAAGGCAAGAAGGGTACACGAATCACCAGCCGACCGCTGGTGACGGCATAGCACAGAAACGTAGCGGAATTCCGAAGCCGCTGTCAAGTTAAGGGGAATTAACCTCAAGTCGGGCGAGTGAAGCGGTCATGCTTGAACTAGCTGCAATGACCCCGGCAGCCACCACGTTATTGGAGAGACGGAGACCAATCTGTGCTATGAGCGGATTCAAAGGTGACATCCAAAACTTGCAGAAGGCATTGCGAGTTATCGGACCGTTAGCAAAACTTGAGATCACGCCGGGAGGCGTTGTTCTTCGTGGTGAAGAAGGCTGCTTTCTTGGCGTGCTCAACGGGATTGATTCGGTTGCGCACGAATTGGAAGAGTCAGTTGATCGGTTTTTTGAAGAACCACGTCCAAGGATTTATTGATGGCTAAGCAGAAAACACAACTGGTTTGCTATCAAGTGCAGGTGCTGTGCCCGCATTGTTCGGAGGCACAACCCAACGTGCAAGGGGATGATTTCTGGACAAGAGAAGATTTTGAAGATGCGCCGGGTCAAGTCGAATGTGTCTCGTGCGAGGCAGAGATACTAATCTTCAGCGAGAACAAGGTAATGTTTGAATGAGAAAGCCACCCTTTAGTCATCGACCGCTTGGAATCGTGACGAACTTGTTCGGCGGTCCAGGTGTCGGCAAGAGCACGCTGGCGCTGGGCATCGCTTTCGAGTTGAAACGACTAGGCTGGGAAGCACAGATCGTTCAAGAGGAAGCCAAAGTCTTCGCTCTCGTCGGTCACCAGATTGCAGAGCCGGAACAATTTGAAGTCACCTGGAAGGCATACGAAGCTGAACGCAAGTTCTACGGTAAGGTGGACTTCATCATCGTGGAGGCTCCGCTTGAACTTCAAGCGTATTACGGGTACCACCGAGACGGAACGGACGATTGGTTGAACATCGTCAAGCGGCTGCGTGGGTGTCACATGACACCCCGATTGAATTTTTGGGTTGAAAAGACCCTTCCGTATGAAACGTCGGGTCGGTACCAGGACGAAGTTCAAGCCAATTATGTCCACCAAGACATGGGCGCGTACCTGGACTACTTGGACATGACATCGGTCTCGACCAAGGAGCCGGTTCGATTTGTCCATCAGCACCTATTGCCCAAGCTGGCGATGAAGGTGCAGAATGAGAATTATTGCCATGCCGGGCGCGATGGCGAGTGTTGTTGGGTTGGGTGTCCGCAGTTGCGTGACAATGAACCAGTAGCCACTGGTCGGCATTGTCCCCTGGACACTCGTGACGAAACTGACTGACCTGACAAAATGTTCAGGCGGGGTATTTTAGTGAGGTTCACATGGGACGAGATTCAGGTGGGGATGTCGGTGAAGCAATTTCATACAAACCGATCCAGGGTACAAATTACCGGGTTCAGTTTGTCATGATGTGCGGATACCGAATCATCGATCAAAACGACAGACCAGTTACGGCGTTTTGGGCGGACGAAGTTCAAGCAGCCAAAATCATGCTGGGGTTTGCAAATGGCAAAATCTGACGACGAAGTAGTGTTTGGGTGTGGCTGTGTTGTGATACTTGTGGTTTGCGCGGCTGCTGTGGGTATCCCTGTGGTTGTCTTCTTATGGAGGCTCGCACTGGGATGGTAGCCCTCGTGCTTTGGTTGTTACTGAGCATCGACCGGACCGAAAGGATACCGGAAGTCGAACACATAGTAATCGCAGATGGAGTTGTGGAATGGGGCAATAGGAAACCCCAAGTTTGGTGTAGACAAGTCCTTTTGTTGAGGTTTGAAGATGGCGAGTACAAAACCGTTGGTCATCGGTATGTTACGGACCACTACGTACCTACGGAAAGGGAGGGCTACTTTGTTTTTGAAATCTACGTCTACCCCGGTGTTCGCAAGTACAAGACCAAAAAGATCAGTTACCTTGTCCACGAAAACAACGACCAAGACGCCTTGTTCAAACGATTCCCCTTCACAAAACAACAGTGGTTCCAATGAGTGACACATATTTTTGGCGTGGTAAGGTGGTATGTTCGATCTGCGGACACGAAAGTCATGCTGTGGTCGAGATACCGAAAGAAGACAAAGAACCGATCCTCCCGATGGAATGTGGAGGTTGTGGCAACATGACATCCCAGCCCAAAGATTTGGAGAAGCGCGGGTATGCGTGACGATGACGAACTTGAAGCCAAAGGCTACGAGTTTACCGAATGGGATTGCCCGAATGCGGAGACGTGAACCGCGCAGAGGGTGACATCAAGGGCGAACAACACGAATGCGATAACTGCGGAGCGGAGGTTTGGATAACATGATCTACTGTTGGCATTGCAATAGCTCGAAAATCTTGGTTGACCCAACTGGATGGATTTGCACCCAATGCGGCCAGCATGGCGCAGACAGCAATCCGATTCTCGGTTGGCAAAACGCTGGACTGAAGAACGTCCCGTACTGCAAGGTCGGGGAGGCACCGTGTACTGGGCCACTGATGGAAGGTAAGTACATCGGCAAGATCAAACACCTGAAGGACAAGACCGCCATCGTGCGAGTGATCCCTGACTTCGATGACTTGTACGCTGTGCAATTGCACGACGTTAACACGGGTCTGGGTTACGGGTGGCACGCTTTCCGAAAAGAAGACTGGGAGATCGTCAATGAGCAATCGAACGAAATTTGAAGAAGAACTTCGATCACTGATCAATCAACATTCGGTCGAAGGCAAATCCGACACACCAGACTTCATCTTGGCGGAATACGTCACGCGATGCTTGGACAATTTCGCCGACACAATGAAGGCACGAGATCATTGGTGGGGATTCAAAACAACCAAGATGCTGCAAACTCCCACACCGGAGTATTGTGGTGACTGCGACGGGGTTGGTTGGTACGAAGGCGGGCGCACACTGAAGACCACCTGCGGGAAGTGCGGCGGGTCCGGGCTTGCGAATAACTGCACACCCGTGGTTGAGGCGATTGAAGTTGAAGCCGATGGTGCAGGTGCCTATCAAGTCGTCGCAGCGTATGCGTTCCAAAACAAGAGCTACCGTCAAGTGCTTTCCAAAAAGTCAGTCCAAATGTTGGGCTTGGAAGAAGCGTTACAAACGGTACACCCAGAACTAAAAGGTTTCCCATTAGTCGTGTTCTGGGTTGACAAGTAGAAGCCGGTAGGCTATACTTGTGTATGGCCCGTTCAACTTCCGGGAGGTTCTTAGTTTTTCAAGCTAATGAGGTACGGTTCGACTCCGACACGGGCTACTTATGTCAAAGATTCACGTTGAAACAGAAATTGGTATGCCCGATGATCTTGAAGCGTTCATCGGTCGTTGCTTCCAAACAGGCGGAAACAACAGACTTCAGTTGGGCGACATTTTTGAATGGCTCCCGACGACATACCCGATTGAATGGTACGAATACCTGGAAGAGTTAGAAGAAAAGTACGACGACACGACCATCTGGTTCTACAGGAGCGACTACCTGCATGACTAAGGCTTTGTGGTGTAACGGTAGCACGCCAAGCTTTGAACTTGGAGGTTGGGGTTCGATTCCTAGCAGAGCCGCTTTGGCTTCATGGTGTAATGGACAACATGCCAAGCTTCTAACTTGGAGATTCGGGTTCGATTCCTGATGGGGCTACTATGACACTCGCCAACGAATTACGAGACAAGGCAGCAAGGGCCAGAGAACGGTTGCAAGCAGCCGCCGATCAAAAGGCTTTGGATGAATTGAACGACAGACATGCACGAGAAGTCCAGCGAAAGCTGGCCAGCGAGCGGGCGACACAGGAACGATTGGAATCTGTGATCAGTGTATGCCACTACGAAGCTGACAAGGGGCATGACTTTTATTGGTACCAAGACATTCGCCGACATCCACAAGACCTGGACATCAATGTTGATTTCATCGTCTTTGGGTTGAGTCTGCAAGGTTTGCACGCGGAGAAAGAAGCCAGAATGGTTCAACGCACCGAGTACCGGGAGTACGGTGCTGACGGTGATTATGACTGCGAACATTATGACCAACTTTCAGATGGGTTGCTGATCACATGGTAGCACACGGAGTTTACATGCATTCGATGGACGGTATGCCCGCCCACGCGAATGCCAAGCACAATTGCGGGACGTGCAGAGGCTTTGGCATCTGCGACGACGGGCATTACGCACCGATGTTCATTGCATGCCCGGAATGCATTGATGTCCACATTCCCGAAGACGCAGAGTTAGGCGCAGGCGATGCGTAGAATTACGTTCTCATGGAGAAGCCAGGAGTTCTCGCCACCCTGTCAAGGTGGAGACCGTGGGTTCAAATCCCACTGGGAACGCTTATGACCAGAGCGATTCGTTGTCCAGAATTAGTTGAGCAAGAGTTACCGGGCTTCAACATGAAGGACCATTGCAACAGCGATGGGTACTGGAAGTTTGAAGTCCGGTTGTTGTCTGCGCTGGAGGCTAAAGGCTGGACGGTCGAGCGCGGGTTTGATCAGGTGAACATTTTTGTACGACACGCGACTTTGATTAACCCATCCGGGGAGAAGATCACGGCGATTCATGGGTAACCTGCGAATCAAAGACATCCAGGTCACCCAACGTGTCCTGAACCGAAGCGAACAGATCGGTGGTCTTGTCGCCAGCATACAAGCCGATGAGAATATCGAGAAGATCATTCTACAACGGCACCGTGGAGTGATCCAAGTTTGGGACGGGCATCATCGATTAGCTGCGTACCACCTTGCCGGACGTGAAGAATTACGTGACGGAGAGTACGAGTTGATTGAAGGACAGACAGGCCGACACCGATTCGGTACAATCGAAGATTTGATCAGTTGGACCTTGGAGGCAACATGTACCTAGTAGTGGCTAAAGACACTCACTGCGACGACGCCTATTACCCGTTCCTTAGCCGGGAGAAGGCGATGGAAAAGGCTAAAGAACTTGTGGGCGAAGCGATGGCTCACTACAAGGATGACAGCCCAAGATATTCGCAGCCTTACGGTAACACAATTTTCAGTGTCGCTGATATGTCTGGTACATGGAAGGTTCAAGTCTTGGACCTTGTGGCTTGTGACACTGATATCACTGTCCTGTTGGAAGACTTGACCGACATCCAAGCGTGGCACGAAGACTACCATAGCCGAAGTTACTGCGTGTTCTGTAACAAGATCGACAACAACATGTGCGAGCACCATGACCACTGTGCCTACGCTCGCGCTAAAGCACTGTTGAGGGACATGCCATGAGAAAAGGGTTCACACTTGTCGAGTTGCTGGTCTGCATTTCGATCATCGCCATACTGATTGCACTTTGCCTTCCACTCGTATCTTGGATTGCTCCCGGTGACCCGAACAAACCAAAGCCCGTTGTACAGACCGAGACGGTATCGAGCCGATGGGTCAGTGCCAACATCGCCAAGACAAATATTGAACATGATGGGCACAAGTTCGTACTGTTCGTTGGTGACCACGGGATAACCTCTGAACATCACCCCGACTGTGGGTGCGGGAAGGCTGAACGTGAATCTCACCGTCATTAGACTGCTGCAACACGTCCACACCTATGGATTGCATGCCTACGAAATGCAGTGGACTTGCTATCCCGGATTACCGTGGTACAAGAGGTTTGTGAATTGGGTGTGCGCCTTGATCGGTGCCCCGTACACTGATCCTCTGAATTACTCGAAAATGGTACAACAGGACCTAACCAACGGTGAACATGCGGAATTGACTGATTTTTTATGGCTTAACGCGCCAAAGCCAAAATGTAAACTTTGTGGCAGCGGATACCTTGAACCGGACCCATCAGGGTATTACGAACACGCATTCGATTATCGAGGCGCACCGCTACTGTGTCCAGGGTGTGCAGGAGCAACAGCTTTATGAATCGACAACTACATGACCAATGGTTGAAAGTCGCCCATGACCATGAAGGTTACAAAAAGGAAACCCCGATTATTATCGGCATTGAGTTGTACGATTATTTGGGCCAGCCGGTCAAGATCATCGACGTGCAAGGCTACGGGAGCAACGTGCCCCGTGTGGTAATCGAAACCCGATTTGCTGAACGCACGACCGTGGACTTTGAGGAATTGTCACTGAGAGCAATCATTGTATGAAACGAATCTTATTTTGGCTATGGCTTTTTGTAACTGCCCTAGCATCTTTCTTTGCTGTTTACTTTGACTGAGGTAACATGAGTACATGTGCGGAACGAACCGACGTTCGCTGTTGTTGTAATCCTTCCAATCTCATTGGTTCCGTTCCCACACAAGTTGGGTTGAACGCTGGGTTGGTCGTTCGTGAATTGGAACAAGGCGGGTCCGCCTTCGACTCCAATGACAACGAAGAATTGATCCGATTGATGCCCGATTTCGAGCCGCCTGTCGAAGTTCAAGGCGCAACCAAGACATGGAAGAAAACCTGGAAAAAGTAACATGCACAAGTACATTTCAATTGATATCGAGACCACGGGTCTCGATCATAACAATCACCAGATCATTGAATTCGCTGCTGTGCTACCCAATGGTTCGCATTTCACGAAGTTCGTGGTGCATCCCGAATACCGGGGCAGTGCCATCGCGATTGCGATGAACAAACGAATCTTCGATGCGCTGTCCAAATTCCAGACCGAAAAGCTGCAAGCTGGTCCAGGTACACCGTATGTCCATGCTGCTGAGTTGTACTACGAATTCCGACATTGGTTGGAAGCTAATGGCATCATTGAACAGGCGCATCCGATTGGTAAGAACTACAGCGGCTTTGATGCACAATTCTTACGTACCCTAAACTGTGAATTCCCGACCTTATTCCATTACCGTGCCTTGGACATCGGGTCCATGTACGCTACCGATTCAGGTGTCCCAGGTTTGAAAGAATTGGTTGATAAGTGGCCCGAAGTCGTGCAACATATTCCGGGCGAACTTCACGATGCTTTGTATGATGCGCGAGTCTGCATGGCATTTGCAAAGCACAACGTTGGAGGATTGTAACATGTGGAGTAGACGGGGATTTTTAGGCACGGTTGCAGCAGCGGCTTTTTATGCCATGCTACCAAGCGACCCGTTTCAGAGAGTGATCCTGCCGTATCGAATGACGTTCTATGGGCAGGGGTTTGAGTTTCAGGCTCCCGGTGTCGCGAAAATTGAGAAGGTTGAGGATGGATTCAAATTCATCGCTGAACCGTTGGATTTAACATCAGCCGGGATCGTAAAGGGAGTGGCGTTGTACACCGGGGACAACAAGTTTGTTACAGCCGGTAATTTTAACGCCGATGTCTACTACGTGTCTGGCGACATGTTGAAAGTTGACTACACTTTGCGAGTTAACCGTGGAGCGGATACGCCGGAACAGTTGGTCGGGATGTTCCTAGACCGGCCAGACTTGGTGTCGGATAGAGCGACCGGCTATAACAATTGTCGTTTCGGTTCGCCCTTGACAACCTAACGTTCGTAGTGTATACTTCAACAAAGGAGAACAAACTTGAGACTTTTCAATTCATTCCAAATCGTCGGTGCGTTTGTTGGTTGGCCATACTTGATTGCATGGCTGGCTGATGCACAATTCCGTGGTGCCAGCGTTGCGTTTTATTCCTCATGTGCCCTGTACGTAGTCGCGTTCACCGCGATGGTGTACTCCGTGTTTGACACTTTGGATGACTGGAAATGAAGTATTTCCTTGACACAGAATTCCACGAGGATGGTAAAACAATTGACTTGATTTCTTTGGCCATTGTGGCTGAGAATAAGCAGTTGTATGTTGTGAATTCCGAATGTGACTTTGATCGGATCGCGACATTGGATTCCTGTGCATGGCTACGTAATAATGTCATGCCATACATCGACATTGCGTCGGGTATCACGCGAGCAGAGATTCGTCAGAAGGTCCTGGACTTTACTAAGGCGGATCAAAATATCGAATTCTACGGGTACTACGCCGACTATGATTGGGTAGTGTTCTGTCAGTTATTCGGGCGAATGATCGATCTGCCTAAAGACTACCCGATGTACTGCCGGGACATTAAGCAAATGTGCGCAGATGTCGGCAACCCTAAGTTGCCGAAGCAAATTGACACTGAGCATCATGCATTGGCGGACGCGAAGTGGATTAAAGCTATGTACGAACTTTTGACCAAAGGAGACACTGGCCCACAGAGAAATTTCTTCCTCTTGGAGGAAGAGGGACAGCACTGGTAATGTCACTCCTAACCCGTTCTGAATTCCGAAACCAAGTGTTTGCTCGTGACAACAGCAAATGCGTGGTCTGTGGTGTGCATGCAGTTGATGCCCACCACATTTTGGAACGTCGTCTTTGGGTCGATGGTGGGTACTACTTGGACAATGGAGCCAGCGTCTGCGCCGAATGCCACCTGAAGGCTGAGTCCACAGACATCACCGTGGAAGAGTTACGGGAGGCGTGTGGTGCCAAGAAGATTCTGCCCACGCATCTGTACAACGATGTTGTTTACGACAAGTGGGGTAACGAAATCCTCTCGGATGGAATGCGTCTGAAAGGCGAGTTGTTCGATGACCCTAGCGTGCAGAAGATTTTGTTACCGCACCTTTGTAAGTTCCGGGTCTGGGTGAAGTATCCGCGCACGTTTCATCTGCCTTGGTCTCCTGGTATGAACAGCGATGATCGGCAGATGCAGTCCGTACAAGAATTTGTTGGTCAGAAAGTGGTCGTCACCAGGAAGATGGATGGCGAGAATACGTCACTGTACTCGGAACACATTCACGCGAGATCAATTGACAGTCGGTCGCATCCTTCGCAGTCTTGGGTCAGGAATTTTCATGCACAGATCGCGCATGACATACCGGCTGGATGGCGAGTTTGCGGCGAGAATCTGTATGCCAAACATTCCATCGGCTATTCAGGACTGGACACGTACTTTTTAGGGTTCTCGGTTTGGAACGACAGAAACATTTGCCTCTCGTGGCATGACACGGTTGAATTTTTCGAGTTGATCGGAATCAAATCAGTACCAGTCCTGTACCACGGGATGTTCGATGAAGAACATATCCGTAGTCTGCAAGGAAACTGGGAGACTGATGAAGGATACGTGATGCGGGTTGCCCACGCTTTCCATTATAGTTCGTTCCGATACTTGGTGGGCAAGTCTGTTCGGGCCGGGCACGTCAACACTGTTGAGCATTGGAGAACAAGTTGGGAGAGGAACTTATGAATTGCCAAAGATGCAACGGGCCATTAGAGCCGCATCGACAAGACCAACCACACTGCTGTGGTTGTGCCAACATAATCTTCATGTGTACGAGTGGTTGGCTGGATCGCGAACGCGGGCCAAACGATTACTTCGATGATGGATTAGGTGAATGAAACTCTTACTGAAAGGCAGGCAAGCATGAACGCTCCGTTGCTCGGCATGATCGGCTTAGGTCCGATGGAACTTTGTATCGTAGGCGCTGTGGCGCTGTTGCTGTTCGGGAACCGATTGCCTTCGGTTTGTCGCAGCTTGGGTCAGTCCATGTTTGAATTGAAGAAAGGTCTGAATGAGGCAATCGATGGAGATCAAACCAAGCCGTAGAGGCTTTCTCAAGTTCGTTGGTTTAATTGGTGCGGCTGCCACCGTGTGTGGTGTCACGCCGCTCTTGCCTGCGCCAATTCAAGTTGTCGCGCCAGTCAAACTGTTAGACGGTGAGTGTTGGGTTCCAGAGCTATGGGCAAAAGAGTCCCTGCGCATTCTGGAAGAGAACATGGTCATAGGGAATCTGGTCCACCGGGACTTCAATGTGACCATGCAGTACGACGCAAAGGCGCAAGGGCACCGTGTGAAAGTAGATTTCGAGCACCGACCTTGGTGTGCTGAAATGCACGAAAATCCTGCTGGGTTTGTGTTGCTTGATGACCGTTTGAAAACCGTAACGTTGGGGTAAGTATGTTTCGTCGAGATTTCTTAAAGTTCCTCGGTCTTGCCGGTGCAGTGGCAGGAACGGGAGTAGGGGTGCTGCATGGTGTCGAAAGTTCTGTTAGCCAGCCTGTTAGTGTTTCTGTTGCTCCAACTGTCGTGGAGATTGCGACAACGGTTGCTCCTGAAAAGGTCAACGAAGTTGTTACGTTCGATTTTGGAGGAAATGGAGTAACCATCATAGTTGATGAAGGGAAGCTGGATTATTGGGAAGAACAAGAGTTTGACTTCCTAAAAAATCGTGGCCAGTTAGAAGGCACGATCTACAACGGTTCCACGTTCCATTTCACTTTGGACATTAGGGCCAAGTGCATCAGTGATGATACCTTCTTGACTCGAATCCGAAGCGGTGAGGAATTCAGTATCCTGTACAATGGCATGCGTCTGGACAACTGTCTGTGGGAATGTATGCAGTACGATTTGTCTAGCGGTGATTTTTCCATTGAAGGTCGGGTCCAACCAAAGGTGACAGCATGAAAGAACCATTCGGTTACACAGTGATGGCGGACGCCTTTGATTGTGCTCCCGGCTCGTGCGATGATTTGGAATTGCACTACCGGTTCCTAGAACAACTGGTCGATGCGCTTGGCATGACCAAGATGACCACGCCATTTGTGGTTCACGCTCCGCGCACACAAGGTGTGGAGTTATTCCCAGACAAGGCGGGTTGCAGCGGGTGGATTGGGTTGATTGAGTCTGGGATTCAAATCCACTCAATTGAGCCAACTCACTTCATGACACTCGACGTGTACTCCTGCAAAACGTTTTCCTGGAAAACGGTGCAGAAGTTGGTTGAAGATTTCTTTATGCCCAAGAATGTCTATGTTACCGGTCCAGTGGCACGGGGCGTAGGCGAGTACACACCAAGAAAGTAATTATGGACGCACGAGAATTGCTTGCGAATGCCGGATCGATCTTTGCTTCACTAGTCACGGCGTATGTTCACAAGGTTGATGAAAAGGACCTAGGTGCCGATCAGCTTTACGTGGGGTTTGGAATTCCAGACGAGGAATTCAACATTACCAGGGATGAATTTGAAACCCTGTATCTGCGTCCGGCACTGGTTGCCCTAGCAAAGGAATTCAATCGCTATGGGGTAGTGAGAATTCAAACACTTCCGCCCATAGACCCCGGTCGAGGCGCGGTGTCCATAACTTTGGAGCCGATCCCCTTACGAGTCACCGTGGTCTACGGATTCCAAGACGGGACAAATGAGCAGTACCTGGGTCACAAGTTCTACATTGACACTATGCTTCTAGGAATCGTGAATGCCGTACCTGTGTGATGTACCAAAAGGTGACAAATGATTATAGCGATTGACTTCGATGGCACGATTGCTGAACACAAGTTCCCAAAAATTGGATGGAAGGTGCCGGGTGCGTTCGAGTGGATGGAGAAATTCCAACTCTACGAAGCCAAGCTGATCCTTTGGACCTTGCGTTCGGATGGTCCGCACTACGGAAACACGCTCACGGATGCAGTTGAGTGGTGCAAAGCGCGGGGAATCATTTTCTACGGCGTGAATTCCAACCCGGAACAACCTGAATGGACAACTTCGCCCAAGATTCGCCGGGACATTCTCATTGATGACCACAATGCTGGTTGTCCACTGGTGTATCCCGGCTGGGATCATCGTCCTTACGTCGATTGGAGCATCATCGGACCGTGGGTGATGGAGCGAATCGTTGCCTGTGCGAAACCTTACGGTGACGCAGAGCGTGAAATGCTCCTGAAGGCGGGGTGGGAGCAAGTCATGACCGAAGAAGAGGGTTGCGAAACGTGGAGGTTCCCACCAGAGGAACGTCATCGGTACCCTGAACATCTGATGTCTCGTGGGCAACACTACTGGGACCTGGACGAGGCGGTCCGATGCCAGAAGCAACTGGACAAATTTTCTGATTGACTTTCTGAGTAGGTGTGGTATACTTGGGCATGAGAACAATCAAACGTCTGTGTAACTGGATCGCGTGCATGCTGTGGCATGACTGGTGGTATTCCGAGTTCCGTCGTGGTTGCAAAACCTGCGACCGGGGTCAGGAACTTACACTCTACGGATGGCAATCCTACCAACCGAGTAAACAGGACTGCATGTCGTGAGCAGCATCACAACCGCGAAGCAAATGATCGACCTTCGCATGGCACAACTGCGTGAGGCGCAGTATCAGCTACGCGCGGCTATCGGTAACTCGTTCCTAACCTGCCTGTCCTGCAAAAAGAAGTCTAAGGTCAGCACGATTACGTTGATCCAGACTCACTGGTACGTGGCACCGCAGGGTTGCACAGGTGGCGACTATTGGAACGCTGGCGAGAAGCAATACAATTGCCCGAAGTGTGGTCACCGGAATCGGGACTACAATCATCCTGAATTCAAAGAAGCATCCAAACACGAAGACGCATTCAAGTGCGTGGAGAAAGAATATGCCCGTTGACGTGCAACTGTGGGTGCAGAACCTAAACATCAAAGCCAGCGAATGCCCAAACGGGCACCGTGGTCAATGGAGACGGGGTGTTGGGTTCGAGCACGAAATGATCTGCATGAAGTGCCACACGGTCTGGGAGCCGGACGCCATTATCGAGGCTCGTGCGGAGTTAGCCTATTCGCTTGTTGGAACCGGAGGCGACGGAATCTAATGTTGATCATGGTTGTGTCCGAAGATTTCAAAACGGGGATGCTCGACAATGGCCCGCACGTCATCGCTTTTCGCCGTCACAAAACGGGAATGCTCAATCTACGTCCTGATCTTATTATTCTCGACCGTGGCGTACCTGATAACTTACGGCAAGTAGCCCGTGAGCGTGGTGTGCCAGTCATTGACTTAGACAAAATGGAGGCTATATGCCAAACATGTTCGGCGGTGACCAATTCCATCCAGCCTACGGCAGATCAGAGTTGGCCCCGAATGAAGTCATGATCGGTAACACTGTGTACCGGATCATTAACGCCACGCCGTTCATCGACGTGTACGCAGAAGATATCGACGGGAGCACGCGGAAGCTTACGCTTTCTGAGTGTCCCGAAAAAGTTCAAATCCGCGCGGCCGAATTAACCCTGGATCAAATATAGAATTGGAGATAGAAATGGGACTAGCACGTTCACGATTCCCTAATGCAGTTTGGGATGGCTTATCAGCAACTCGCGAAGAAATTCAAAGCAGCGAAGAAGTCACGTACCATGACTTCGATCAGATTTTTGCTGAGATTCTTGCCACACAACTCTATGTTTTGCAAGGCAACCAAGGTCAAAGCGTCAAATCATACGGTGCTATCGGGGATGGTATAGCCGATGACACGGCGGCGATCCAACAGGTTCTGGATTTAGGCGGCATTGTTTTCTTCCCGCCCGGCGAGTACAAAATCTCGGATACTCTCGCTGTATCGATCCAGGACACAGTGCTTCAAGGAACGGGAGCCAAGATCAAAGCTGCCGACGCCACATTTCATCTGTTTGAGTTGGAAGCTGATTTCATTCGATTCTACGAACTTACTCTGGAAGGCATGGCAGTTGACGGCTCGACACTCCAAGCTGGAATTTTTACTTCGGTTGGCTGCGACAACGTTGTGATCCGAAACTGTCGATTCGATACTCTGAACATCGGGATCAAGAATGACAGCGGTAACCGCTGGTTCATTTATACCAACGACTTCTTCAACATCATGGACGAATCAGACGGACACGGCTACGGTATCTTGTTCGGCGATGCTTCTCGGTCCATCGTCGCCATGAATACATTCGAGGATGTCTCACGGCACGCTGTGTACTTGAGCGCCGGGTCACAATACAACGTGGTATTCGGGAATACTGTCAGCGGGTGCATCCATTCACAGATTGCTTTGAATTCCACTGGGTTGCAAGACCCATGTCGGGGCAATTTGATCACTGGTAACACCCTCAGTGACGCAATCACCGATGTCGGAGACGAAACCGCTTCGATCAGCGTGGATGGCATCGCCCAAGCCAACACGATTTCCAACAACAACATCGTGAACAACATCAATGTTGGCATTTCCGTGAATTGGCACGGGGATGGAGTCAACAACCACGACAATGTAGTCATCGGAAACAACATCAACGACACTGGACGATCAGGAATCGTGGTCCGGGGTGCCAAGCGAACGTTGGTGCAGGGTAATTACCTGTACAACATCGCGAACAACGGCAACTTCAACGCGATTGCTGTCTTCAGTACAGGTACCGGTGGTACCGAAGTATGTGACAAGACGAAGATTTTCGGTAACACAGTCAACGGTGACACGCACCGGGTCGCGATTCTGATCAACGACAGTGCTCCCGCGCCTACCAACACTGAAATCATGTACAATAGTGTGGAGGAAGGCACGGTTGGGTTCATCGAAATCAATACGGCGGTAGCTTTGGTGGCTTTCAACAACACGAATGCGGAGTTAGCAACGCTTACAGCGGCTGACGGTTCGGCGTTGAATACCGGTGATGCCACTTCCGACACGGTTATCGGCAACATGCGAACACGCATCGCCGAACTTGAAGCCAGACTTGTGAGTAGCGGAGTGATTACGAGCTAATGCCAATCGCATCTTCGCCCAACCCGCTCTCCGCGCCCACACAGGAGCAAGAGTTTCAACGTGAGTTGGAGAAGTATCGTCGGCTGTGCCCCGACGTGACGTGGGATTTCCACGGAGGTTTGATTGCTTGGGGTCTGCGGGATGGTAAGACTGCATGCTCGCTTCAAATGATGCGAGACGGCAACTTTGTGTTACAGGTTTCATAGGAGCGGTTTGATGATTGGTATGATTAGTGTCGCTGGTTCCTATGCTCTCGTGATCCTTGCCGCGCTCATTGTGACAATTGGATTGATCGCGATTTGTTCGGGGTGGTTGAGCGAACCTGCCGGACTCCCAAACCGCGTCAGTCAATCTGAAAATTCGGACGGACAAAAAAGGAACAAGTACGGGGAGACACACGAAATGTGGGACATGCGTGTCACCCGATACTGGGAAGAGTTGCACAAGATTGAGAAACGACGGGATCATTTGATGAAGCTGATTCACGCCAGTGACTGGAAGCCACGTCGGTAACATCAGAAGTGTGATCGTAACATAGGGAGCGTTACAATGCCATATGAGCGTTACGATGGTGATGACTCAACTCGCGCCGCCATTCAGGCTGTTCAACGCCACGGTCGGGAAGCGGCTGAGAAAGTGTCACCGCCTACAGGTGTGTCGGTCGAGCGATGGCGTGCCATGTGCAAACAGATTCAGCTTTACGGTCCGCCGACCAGCTTTCAGGAGTGGTGATGTTTGTTGTCAGGTTCCTTGCGTCCTTCGCTTGCGACATTTTGTGTCTTCCGTTTGGAAAACTATTTGACTTTATGATGCGGGGTGGTACACTTGACGTGGAGCCGGTGCCGGGCGAAAGCGTTCAGGACTGGCTTGTGCGGTGTGGCATGCCGCCCATTGATGACGACAGAGAGGCGGTGAAACTTGATCCTAAGATTCTGGCGGTATGTTTGTTGCAGGCTAGGTATCCACCAGCCAAAGATTAGTGATCACACTTGGGTGTGCCAACGGTGTGGGACTTGGAACTTCTTGTGGCGGAAGCCGGGGTTGTTCGGTGTCGGAGACGGCGGTGATGTTTGGGAGGCGCGTGTGAAGTTCTGGAAGAAAGCTGAACGGGCTTTGTTGGCCGGGCTTCTTTGTGTCTTCGCTGCGGGGTGGTTACTGGCAATCTGGGGAATGATCCAATGGTTCAAAGCGATACAGACGATCAACAGCCTACCGTGGTAAATTATCCGCCTGATTCCGAGATAGAGCGGGATGTCCTGACTGACCGGCTCAGCCAAGAGTTGTACTGGTTGGGCAAGGCCACACTCACTACCGAGTGGCTGCTGGCTGGCAGCTTGTGGGAGGATGACTACGGGGACGATCCCTACTTCAATCCCATCGCTATCTACTTGGGTCGGCGTGTCGGTCGGCCCGTGCATGTGTCGGGTGAGTTGGCTTCGATCATGATGGTGTGCAGCTTGCAGTTGCCACCCAATGCAATTCAATTTCTACAATCCATTGACGAGAGCTATATGCCACGAACAGTTACACGAGAAGAGTTTGATCGGGCTTGCGAGGCGCTGTGGACCGAGATCGAATATCAAAACAACTTGCCGATTCGGACCGCCGATGAGGCAGACGATGTTCCGGGGTTCCTCACGCTTCTGCGTCGGTACACGACAAAGGCCGAAGCGGAGTGGTGCGACAACGCAGCCGTGATGCAGCCTGAAGGTGAGTTTCAAGTTCCCGAAGCATTGCACGCTCTGCGGAAGCTGTCCGGGATCGCGCTGCGGGGAATGATCTACAACGGAATACGGAGCCGGGCATGAGTAACTATCGAGACATCTACGATGACATTGAGGGTTCGCCGAATCCCGCACCGCATTCCGGTTGGAAGCCCGAAGGCTTCATGCGAGAGGAACTTTCCATCGACGACGTTCAAGCTGTGCTTGACCGGGTGAAGGCTCGTATCGAGCATCACTTCGCCAACTACGGCAACGGCATCTTCACCCATCCACACGAGATCGTTGGGTGCATGTTCGGCCAGCAACTGAAACTGTCGGCGGCTGCCGATGCTTCGATCTACACTGGGGAACTTGCCGATTTCGAGGAACGCTGCTACAAGACATTGCTGGCGATGATCTGTGGCACGGCGTCCGTGGCCAAGCTGAAAGAGTTGCGAGGGCAATCATGAGCATCTGGAACCATATTCAGGCAGTCACCGGGTACGACCGGGCAGCCATCAAAGAAATCGTGTTCTGTTTCTGCTACGGCGGGGCGGGATCACAGACCTTGTTCGATGTCGCGCGGCGGCACAAGTTTGACTTAGAAGCCATAGGCAAGATTCGGGGAGCCGCCGATGAATGGCTGCGTGGTGGATTGGACCCGAAAGCTGTCGATCACATTTTTGATCACGTTGGTAGAGTCAATATCAAAGTTGAGTCCGCTGTTGAATCTGCACGCAAGGTGATGGAAGAAATTAGGCGGCAGTCCCGTAGGCGGGGTCTCTGATGGAACTACGCACTGTTGACGGTCGATTGTATCTGGTCAAGCCGGGGCATGCGTTCGCTTGCTCCATTTACCAGGACGAGTATTTCCCGATGCCCCGGTCCGACATCTTTGCTGTCGGGTTCATGAAACGTGGCGAGGCTCCCAACCTGCGAATGGTTCCACGGCAGGGCGACAGCATAGCTGTCGATTTGCAGGGCGACGGTCCTTTTGGTGAAATCTGGTTGAGCGAGGAAATCGCGGAGGTTGTTCATGTGGGATAGTGGTTGGCTCGAACCTTCGGCTTGGGACATTGCCGAACGAGAGGCGAGGGAGCAAAACTCCTTTGCCCGGCTGGTGGCGTCGGCTATTGCGAACGGCGGGGCACCAGTCGGAGAAGATCAATGCGAAGATTAGAACCGGGTTACCGGGTGTTCATCTGTACTTCATGCGGGCATTCGTGGAAGGAGCCGACAAGGGACTGGCAATCGCCCAGCGGAGAAAACTGTCCGAAGTGCTGTGAGTTTTGTTCGGTCGATGATGCCTATCCCGACTTGACTCTACCCGTGAACGAAAGTGGAAATCTTGTATGACACTGAATGACTCGCATCAGACAACCGGTGAACGAGACGCTGACACTGAATACCTGACCGGGATTCGGCGTGCTAAGACCCTGATTAACCATCAACAGGATTGTTTGGATCAGGAGGTTGCCTGGCTACAGAACCGCTGTCAACATGAGTGGGTGGATCGGGGTGAGTTGCAGATTCAGTGCATCCATTGTGACCTTGTGGACTTTGACCAGTAGGAACGTGAATGATCAAATTCAAGGTATTCCCCGGACTCGACAACTGGATGGCCAAGGAGTCTGAGTTGTATTGGGAAGTTCGAGTCTACCACACTCGTAACAACATGCAACGGTTCTGGGGTAAGAAGGGTGCATCAGCCGTAGTGATACCACGGACCCACACTTGGCTTTGGGAGGGTAAGGAAGTAGTGCTGCCGAAGCTGGGTCTGGTACTGTTCAACCGGGATGAGTTGTTCGGGGAGATCGTGGTTCATGAAGCCGTTCACATGGCAACGTGGTATCTTCGCCGGACTCGACGCTCCGTGAACTTGGGTACAGACTGCGATGACCGGGAGGAAAGATTGGCTTACGCGACTGGGGTGTGCGCCGATCAGATTTCCAGGAACTTTCATCGGTTGGGGTTGTGGAATTGATTTGACTTCTGCCCTCCCAGGGGTATAATTGAATATGAACCAATCAACAAGCGTACTATGTGTCGTCGAAGAAGTCACCGTGCCGAACCTTGCGGCCTATGCCCGGTTGCGTCGGTGGATCGATTTGAACTATCGAGTGGGTCAGCATTCTTCGCAGCGAGAGACTTGACAATCGCAGCGAGAGACTTGACAATCGGAGGCGGGGTGGTATACTTGAAGTAGCCAAGGAGAGACGCGGCAGTCAAACCAAAATCCCGGAGAAAACAAAAAATGCCCCGAACGTATGCCCAAACCGTCGCTCGACGCAGGTTTACCGATACAATCGGGAGACGCGGCAGTCGATTCGATTTTTGGCCGAAAAATACGTAAGGGGAGCGCGGGCGGCACAATCGTCACATTTGGTATATCCCCGACCATCAGACCCACCGGTCCGTGACAATCGTTACAACTCGAACAACCGATTCGTTACAATCCATACAATCATCACCAACCTCCCCGATTCGAGTGATGATTGTATCAATCATCATGATTGCATGCATCATGTGGATCGTATCGATACACATGATCGATACCATCATCACATCCCCACCTGCCCACGGTACCGATGGTCCGGGAGGTAGGGGTTGTACTAGTAGTGTACGGCAGTACATCTAGTATAATCGTCACAATCGTACCACGCCTCCCCTGCCCGCCGTTCCGGTTGTGCGGGTGGTGAGGATTCTAATGTAGTCATTCTGACTACGCGCCCCTGTTCTGCCCTATGTAGTGTACACTTGCACAGTGTACGTACATATAGTGTACAAAAACACACTGTACACATGCCCACTCGTATCGATTCTTCCTGATATGAGGGTTCTGTGGGTCGGAGGGCCTGTAGGGTTGCCTCTTTTTCGCGCACGAATTGCCTAAAAAGTAGGCAACCATCGCCTCCCGGACGGTAGCAAACGTAGGGATCGTAGCATCTAACCTGTTTGTACCAAATGACTTAGTTGGAACGGGCTTTTTGAATTTTACGGTTCGGGTGGTTGTGACGAATATGCATGCGCACCCCCAGCATATTTGATGGGCTGATTTTGCAACATGCAACGGTAGGGAGGTTCCCTCCGAAAGTAGGGGTTGCATCAAAAGTAGCTCCCTAGGGGGGTGTCATCGGATTGTAACTGATGATTCTATTAGACTTAGGATGCGCGTGATGCCGTCTATTGCGCTTATATTTTGAGGTTTGATGATGATGATGGCACTGATGAAAACTAGAATGTTCAAAATTATTTTTTTGCCATATAAATCCAATGTATCGACTCAAAGGGTCAAAAGGTCAAAACCGAGGTTAACGATTGTAGCGGTAAGGCTTTCCG
>Ga0180062_1000017_pt1 | contig 25276 bp, 26 predicted proteins | sample EasRivT45_16_10D_FD_121775 | JGI IMG/M metagenome (GOLD analysis project Ga0180062, IMG submission 121775) | Soil microbial communities from meander-bound floodplain in the East River, Colorado, USA - East River metaG ERMLIBT45_16_10D | ecosystem: Environmental > Terrestrial > Soil > Floodplain ... | reverse complement strand
CTACGGCTTATTCCAGCACAGTTACTGTTAGCCCTGATGCGTTTGAGGTAACAACCCATACAGACGAAGATTTCTACATTCGTATCGTTGGAATAGAAGAAAACGTCGTCTTGGGCGGGGTAGGGTCTGAGCTTGCATTTACTCCTGTCAACCCAGCCGGTCAGTCAATGGTTTGGGGGCAGTGTGCTATCTACGCAGACCCAGCCGTAGCTATGTACGGTATAGATAATATTAACGTGCGTGTCTACTTGAGAGTTTACGATTCAGGTGGAAACATAGAATCTGATAATTTGGTTTGGAAACATTCAGTTGGAGAGTTTTTTAACACTATGTCTATTGGTCCATTTACTATAGACCATCCAGAGTTGAACAGCTCAGCAGAACTAAGGGTGACCGTACAAGATACTACCGGAACAGCAGCAGATAATACGCAAGTACAATGGATCCATATGAATGTTTTTGAACTAGGAGTTGGCTAATGCCTCTTAGAAGAAGATCACAATTCCGTAATAGAATCAATAAAATGCAAGGTCTTCCTATTGAAGAAAAGATGATGCTCCTGCGGATGGGTGAGCTTATTGACGGCGCGATTAATAATCGAACGCCCACAAATCCGTTTGCTCTGAGAGGACATAGAAAGAACAGGATAGTAAGGGCTAGCAACCTAGAATCAGACATCAGTGCTAGAGGTGCCGTACTTCGCTGGGAGAAGGTAAACAGTTCAGACTTGCTCCATTACAAGATACGGATTCTACCTCAAGATGGTGCCGATGGAGAAGAGGTAGACGCTACTTCCTATACAAACCAATTTCTATTCAAAGGTAGAGCCGGAAGCTACAAATACAACGTAGCAGTTGTAAATAGAAACGGACAGTCAAGCGAGTGGTCCTCAGACCATTTCTTTGATATTCAAGATACTCCCATGATTCTTGAAGGGAACAAATTAGGAGTTGAGGAACAGGGGGCCCGGCTTTTCGAGACCGTTCTATGTCCATTGAATTATACAGTATTTGCTTTTGCGTCTGTTATATTAAACACTCTAGCTGACCCCAACGATAACCCCTCAGTTACTCTAAAACTGAGCCGAGGACCTGAGTATGATTCTTCTGTTTTCATTCAAGAATTCACATTATATCCGGAAAGCGAAGATTTGTGCAATGCGGATGCTACCTTGGGAATCACCAGACCGGCTGGGACTCCTGCTAGAACTGGAAACTTTGAGACAACACAATCGGTTATGTTTACACCGTATCAAATTTTAGAAGAAACTGGAATTGCCGATACAGATGTTAAATTTTGGATTGCAGCTACTGGACATGCCGATGATGTAGTAGGAATGTCTTGTGCAATTTGGGTGGCTTCAGAAGGGCTATCAGAAGAATCAGGATCAGCCGTTCAGCCAGCCACACACTTGAGTTCTGTACAAGTGCCTGCTAGTGGATCGACCGCCTCAACAGATCGTTCATTTGGTTTCTTGGAAGCAGGCGCTGAAGTGGTTGACAATACGTTAGACAATATCTACACATTTGCTTTGTGGGCTAAGCCTACTCTTGATTTTACAACAGGAGCCCGTATTCTACACCTAGCAGACTTCGATGCATCAGGTGGTGGTTTTCTATTTAATAATCGCCGAAGACTGTCCATAGATTGGGACGAAACTACAGCCAATACTTTAACTATTAGGCAGTTTGATACTGACGGTACAACCAGTGTAACATGGACCAAGAATGGACAAGCATCAGTATTTCCAGATGGATTAAATGAATGGATGTTCCTAGTAGTTGCATTTAATGGAACCAGATCAGGTTCTAAATTCGATGTTTATATTAATGGGGTACTAATCTCGCCTACTACCGATAACTCGCCAGCTACAACTATTGGACCTTTCAATTTAGTAGGAGATAACAGAGGCATAAGCATAGGAGTTGCCCCAGTGACTTCTTTATTTACAACAGTTACAGCTAACGTATTTAGTGTTAGTCCTTGGACTGCCAGGCTGCATATGGCAGCTTTCTGGGATGTTGTGCTCTCATCGGCTGCCGTGACTTCTTTATATAATACCGGCAATGGTGGAACTAATTGGAGAAATAGCTTCGGGAACTACGGAAACGCCGCAGATATGAGACATTATTGGAGATTTGGTGCTCTGGATAACGACCGAGATGGAAGCATAGGAAGTATTACAGAATGGATTAAGAGGGGCGGCGGCACGCCGTCTCAGTCTGAAGTAAATACAAACATAGCCAATGACGTGTCATTTGACTTGGGAAATATGCAAGACGTAGACGACCAGTTTGAGGCCTGGGACTTTACAAATCGAATCTTCATTGATATTTTAGTAACAAGCGGAAGCGTTATTAATAGAGAGACTTTAGGTGGCAGCGTGCTAGGTAGTATTACGGTAAACGCATTTCCTAAGGCTGTAGACATAGTATCAGACTACCCGGTAAATACTTGAAAAATAACTGAAAAATCCGGATAATTAAATAGAGGTGTAAAATGGGAATCTTCAGTAATAAGCAAGCCAGCCAAGCCAAGGACCTAGCTAAAACGCAGGCCGGCCTGGCGGCCGCAGGAATTGAAACAGTAGAAGCCGAAAAGGCACGGACTCTGGCTGCTGAACAGGCTAGACAGAACGTCTTTACTTCCCTAGGTGCGCCGGGTACTTACGGTACCCCGGGTACTCCTGGTGCGCCTGATGCTGCTATGGCCTCCCCTACAGGAGACATTTACCAGACAGATACTACCGGCAAGAGTCCAATAGCCCTAAGCCAGTTCAGTAGAGGTGGAGGTTATACCAAGGAATTTGCAGATTGGGAATCCAGAGCTGGAATCCTGGACCCTGAAAAGTATGGGGCTGACGTTAGAAAAAGCGCCCAATTCCGGATTCAGTCAATGCGAACTGCCGAGGCAGAGCAGCTCCTGAACCGGGAAGGCAAGATGTGGGATGAGCTAAATAATAGCGTCTATGGGGTTATCTCCGAAGGCGCAGCCACACAATGGCGAGAAGACCTACGAACTATCAAAAATAATGCAGCTAAGGGTGGAACAGCTCGGCGAACAGCTCTAAAAGAAGCCCAACAAATGCAAGCTCAGGAGAAGTCTAACCAAGCAAAAGTCCAACAGACCTGGCAGGCTAACTTGGCTTTGTTTGACGTTGTACGAAAAAATGCCGATGCTGTTCAACAGAGTAACCAGGCTTTCATGGATAATCTTCCAGGTATCAGATCGGCCTATCAGCAAACAATGAGTAATTTAGCTAATATGATGGCTTCTGTTGCTCTACCTCAAAGCTCTACTATGCAAACAACCGGCTTTCAAGCCAGAGAAGCGCACCCCACAACATCGACTTTATCTAGAATCATCGGTGCCGTAGCTGGTGCTGCTCAGGGCTACATGACAGGCGGTGGTGGTTGGCAAGGACTTGCCGGTGGTGCTCTTGGAGGTTTTACTGGCGCTATGAACCAAGCTCCTCAAGGAGTGATGCGCGCTAAAGGCACTAGAGCCCAAGGCGGCTCTGGAATCTACAGCCCAATTGCACAAGGCATTGCGGCTGGAGCAGCTGGAGGGTTGCTGGGTAATAACATACTAAACATAGCTGGACTAACTGGCTCTAAAGCAGACAGAGAAAACCAAGCTGAATTTGATGAGTGGATGAAGAGGAACGCATAATGGCAGACCAAGAACAAGGCGGTAATCCATTTTTGAGTGAGTACAAAGCTCAACAAGCCGCTCAAGATCCAAGTATTAGAAGTCAAGTTGAAAACCCTGGCGTTCGACAACGAATGGACGCTATTGATCTAGGCTTTGCCCAAGCCGGGGCTGAATTTAGCGGCGGCGATCCCGCGGCGGCAGCAGCTTGGAGACAATACGGCTCCAACATCACTGGAGTAATGCAACAGCGATGGTTCCAGAAGGAATTTGAAAGCTTCGAAGGCCAATACCTACAGCCTTATACAGAACGAATCCGAAGCATTGACTCTTCTCTTACAGAGAAATTTGGTCAGGCTGACAGTGGAACAATTGTCGGTCCAGATGGTTCTGTTATGCCTATGGACCCAAACTCAAGAGACGCAGCCAGATACAAGTCGAACCTTCTGGCCGCCCACGCGGGCGAGATGTCTAAGGCTACGGATGATCTACTAAGCGCCACTACCAAGTACGGCGCAGGTAATCCTCTTATCCAAGCTAGAATTCAAAGCATAATGCAAGCTCATACAGATCAAATTGGTCAGCTAACTAACCCACAGCAATTGATTGCCGGTGAGAAGGGCTTTGCAGATGTGGCCTCTGCTCAGCAGGACGTTCCATTGAAGGAGTCTATGATTGCTGAAAACCGAGCACGGGCTTCTCTATTGAACAGAACAGACCCTAATCTCCGAAGCGAGAGCGGTGCAGAATGGGAACGAATCAGCGGTGATCCTGAACAATACCTAGCAGCTTACGGCCCAGCAGCTACAGCTTCACGGCTAATGAGCACAGGCGGGGCCAAGGCTTGGATGGCTACTGACTATGACGGCGCGCTGGCTTCTATAGAGTCTGAGATGAGGGATAGAGCTAAGTCTGATAAGAAGTTTGCCAAATCAGTAGGCTTCAACGAAGAAGGCGTCTTACTAGACGAAGAAAGATTCAAGGCTGAGCTTGGCAGACGAAGCAGCGAGGCTATGTCCCGGGCCGCCGCTGAGTTTGCCCAGAGAATGGGTAATCCAGACTTGCTCGAAGAGCTTAAGAAGCGGCCTGGTGTTGCTCAATACCTAGGTGACGAGGAAACCCCAGAAAGAGAAATTGAATACAAGGTTCCAGGAATCCTATCAGAAGACGAAGAAGAATCAAGAGCTAAGCAATTCTCTAGAAATGCAATATCTGTTCTTGAAGAAAGAGCTTCTTCAGGTGAGATCACATCAGAAAAACAGCTTATTGAAGAAGCCAAGAAGCTTCTAGGTGGGCAACTAAGACACGCCAATACACCTGGAGCCCGGAAGCAAGCCAGAGATCTAGAACAGAAGATTCTAGATGAGATTGGACTATCTTGGGGTGAATCAGGTATCTTGAGAAAGGCACTCAACGCGCCCAATTTGCCTGATATAGCCGGTAGAGCAAAGAAAAAAGTAACGGGTATATTTAAATAATGCCAGGATTGTTCGCAACTGAAGAGGAAGAAAGCCCAGATGTTGGTGGAGTAGAGGCTACTCAAGAGGCAATGGGCCCAGTTCCAGGTTCGGCAGAGCCCAAGATGAAGGCTAAAGCCCAACGTGCGCTTCTATTTCGAAACGCAGATGAAGTTAAAGAAGAAACTCCTGCGGTAGAACAACCTAAAAGTAAAGGTATATTTGTAGATAAATCAGAAACTGTTGAATCCTCAACAGGCACTCTATTCAAAGCGTCAAATTTTGATCACATATACGACGATACCCCAAGCAACCCATTCATTGAAAACCTATCAACTGTCCCTGACGATGGACAGCATTTCACACGAGATGCTGTTAACTTCCTAATGGGACCCGAAATGGGCGTTGTGGGTATGAAGTGGGATACCCAAGGTTTCTCTTGGGAATGGGAAAACGCAAAGAAGCAGTGGTCTGAGCAACCAATGTGGCTCAACTTGCTGGCAACTACCAGCTTGTTCGGCACAGCCGCATACCCTATTGCCAAAGCTGCCTATATGACAACTAAGGTAGGTCGAGTAGGAGAAGCCCTAGGCTTGACTGGTAGTCCTGTTGATGAGATGGCTAAGTGGAAGAGAATGGGAATGGTGGAGTCATCTCACGCAGATGAGCTTGATTTCGATACTAGAAAAATACTTCGAATCCACGAAGCTAATACCGAAAAATGGGACGCGTTCCGTAATCGAGCTTTGAAAGCCGAACAAGGCGAACCAATGGGAGTCAAGGACAAAGTGATGTATGAATTCGAGAAGAGATTCACGAATACATACTTCAATATGGCTAATGACAATAATGCCAAGATGGCCTACAACGCTAGACTAGACCAGCTATGGAAAAATGAAAGGCTTGGTCAATTCTTTGTTGGTATCCCTGACGGGGCCAAGGGCGATTTGTTGTACCAGCATCAGCTTCACAAGCTAGACCCTACAAATGTTCCAAAGCCTTCTGGTCTAACTCCTGAGGAGATTGGTTGGGCCGACCGAACTGGCGACGCTATGAAGCGAACTCAACAGGAAATGCTAGACGAAGGCATAATTACTCAAGAAACATTTGATAGGATTGGTGAGATGCACCTTCCGGCTCAGTACAAGGGAACAGCCGAGGCCGATCTAGGTATGTCTAGAACTCTTATAGCTCCTCTAAATCAGCCCGGCAAGGGCAGCCAGTATGTAGCCTTGAGGATGCAGAAGGTACCACGGCTTAATTCTGAAACGCTGAAGAGCAGAGCGGCGGATCTTCCTGAAATTTACAAGAGACTACAAGCAGGAGAACTGATCACAGATCCGACAGACCTTACGGTCCGGGGCCATGTTACTGACCGATTGCTTTTGAACAACTTCAAATTTGTTCGAGATATGTCTATAGACAATAGATATTCAGTATCTCACTCTGACATGTTGACTAAGTTTACTAAGAATGGTACCTTTGACGCGGCTGCGGCAAAGAAGGCCGGCTTCGTCCACCTTGATGGAGTAGGTGGCGAGGCCGTGCCTATCTTACGGAGAATGCTTGAGAAGAAAGGCGGCAAGATTGGTCTAAATGGAGAACTTCCTTGGATTAGAAAAGAAGTATTCAATGAAGTATTTGGTGAGCACGGCATGTTTGCCCAAAGTCACAATGCTGCGGGGTTCATGGATGCCATAACTTCAGTTTTCAAAAGCATGAAAACTGTTACTTCTATTCCAACACATTTCAATAACGGTATGGGTAATGCAGTAATGCTTTCAATGGCCGGATTCAATCCATTCACACCATCAAGCATGGGCCTAATGCACGACGTATCTAAAGCATTCAAGAACATGTCTGAGGTATGGAAGACAGCCAAGAAGGCAGGCATTAACAGTAGAGATATTATTGATAAGTCCACATTTAACATGGGCTCAACAATAATCAACGGCAAGACTTTCGACTTGACAAAAGAAATGTTGCACCCGGCCGCGCGGGAGCTTCTGGAAGAGAACTCACTGAACGCAACTGAAGGGTTTGCTCATCTTGAAGAGCTTTACGGACGGGCACGCGAAGGCTCTGTTACAAAATGGATGATTAATAAAGCCTTGCGAGCCAAGGAAATAGCCCAGGTAGGTGATAAGGTAAAGTGGTTCGATAAAATGAACGAAGCTTACGTGGCTGAAGATATGATTCCAAAGATGTCACTATTTATACATTATCGAAGCAAAGGTCTTACACCCGCGGCGGCTGCTATCGAAACAGGAAGACGACTTCCCATGTATAATACAGTGGGCTCAGCCGTTGTGCAGGGTCGAAAATGGGCTTTCCCTTGGTTGACTTTCACAACTGAAGCTGCTCGTATTACCAAGAATAATCTAATGGACCACCCATTGAGAACGATGCCTTGGCTACATGCTCCAGCTATTGTCCAAAGCTTGATGGCAGGCGCTGAAGGTCGGAGCTATGAAGACGTGCAAGAAGGCAAGAGAAACCTTCCTCTATTTGGTCAGTCTGCTACGACCGTAATAGGTACAGGTCAATCTCAAACCGCCCTAGCGGGTGCGGCCACAGGTGCATTTGCCGGCGCGGCGGCTGGCATGTTAAAGGGAGGAGCCGCCGGCGGTGTGATTGGTGGAGTCATGGGAGCTGCTGCCGGAGCTGGAGTTCTTGGTATGATTAACAAGGACGAAGATCAACTACGAGGCGCCATGATGGATTGGCTTCCTCACTCAGCCTTCATGTTGACTTCACTAAGCCCGGACTTTCAGTGGAGCAATGCCCAGTCAGTAATTGAACAGATGCCTTCGCAACCGTTGGCTATTATTAAGCCTTTCATGGAAACCCTTTCAGGAGAGACAGCCTGGGGACAGCCTATTGGTAGTGAAGGGCTGGGAGACAGCATCAAGCACATGATGGCCGGCTACATAGGCTTGATGGCTCCTCCTCTAATTCAGAAGTATGGTTTCCGGGTAACGACGCCTGACATATCGGCTTCTCAAGCGTTGATTGGCAAGGACTTGTCATTTGATATAACAAATGTCTCAAGAGGCTTGATAGATACCGGCATTCAGATAGATCCGGCTACTGGCAAGCCCGGAAACCTATCACAGGACTTTTTATTGAACAACTTCGGTATGTGGAAATCCTATGGTGCGGGTCCCGCTGGACGGCTTTCTAACGAAGGTATGATAGAAAGACACCAACAGGAGATCAGAACTTACCTATCAAAGAACCTTGACTACCACCTCGCAAACGGCCACGACGAGGACTCTTCGAATATTCTATTGAAGGTTCAAAGATCATTTGCCAAGCAATATATTAACGACCCACGAATGGCCCAAGATAAATTTAACGCTTGGCTAAAGAAACACGAGAAGGCAGTAGGCCAGCATCCTAGACTTAGAAATTGGAGTCAAGAGGAGTTGAAGCACAGGGTTATGACTGCGGCTGGATTTGCTAAGGAAGCAAGAGGCCAGGCCCGTGATGAGATGCTTAAGTTTCTAGCTGAGGAACAGCGAATTAGAAAGATGGGATCGGCTGCCACAGCACCAGGCGTGGCAGGCAAGGCATTAAATAAACAAGGAGCAGTAGGGGGCGGGTTGCTATAGGAGTGTGCTCAAGATGACAAAGTGGATAATGTTTTTAATTCTAATCTTTCTATCTCAGACTGCCCAAGCTCATCACAGACCAGGACACCAGAATCAAACTCCACCGTATTCAGAATTTAACAGAACTGATTGTGGCACCTTATACGACGGCATCAACATACAAAAAAGAAGAACTAAAATATTAATGAAAATAGCTAAGGAAGATCCCGGGCAAAGTTCTGCTGTAGTAGCGATCCTGCCGGAGGAACTATCAAGGCTTAAAGCTGAATTATATATGTACTATTGGGTTTGTAAGGAGGTTTAGTTATGGGTTTCTTTAATGATTGGCGATCTCATTATACTGCTGGGTTTGCATACGGCTTATTGCTTCGTGCTCTATCAGACACAGCAGCAGAAAAGAAAATAGTAAATCTATATATATGGGGGTGGGAAAGAGAAGTAGCTCAACACGATCCTGACCTGACTCCGCATCAAATTGAGGAAGCCAGGGCGTGGGGTGATGGGGCAAGCAAAGCCAGAAGGCTTAGTGTTGGCTTACCTACTCCTCCTTATCCAGTATAGAAAGAAGTATTAACGATAACCTTAGCTGGTCGGGAACTAAAGACTCGCTTTTTCTCGTAGCTAATGGGATTCTCGTAAGCCTCGTAAGGCTGATCTTCTAAAATAAACTCTTCATCTTCAATAGATGTTCGCGATATGAATTCGAATGTTGGACCAGAACAGGTCACGCATTTGAGTCCATAGGTCGTGGTACGTCCACATTTACACTTATACGATATATTCATCTTGCAACTTTCTCAGGGCTGGTGCCACTGGAAAGTCGGCAATCGGCTTTCTCAAAATAGGCACCGCATCTAGCAAATTAAACGGGAGTAATTCTCCCGGGTGGTAAGTCTTTTGATTCTTTCTTTCATCTCGTTTCAATGCCTCTGATTCCTTTGAGGATCTTAGGGTGTTATGGAAATGATAACATAATACGTCTTCTATTTGATATTCATTTGAAGGCTTCTGTTCAATTAATGGAATTTCTCCTGGATGACTTCCGGTGAAAATAGCTGTCCTTCTGTATGCTCTATGATGCGTTCTGTATACAGAGTATCTACTTCTCAGGTCAGGACTCAGCTCACACCGTCTTACTACTCCATATATAGGACAATGATCCTTATGTTGGATAGAGTAAGGTATTGTTAATTTTCCTAAATCATTATAAACCTCATCCCCATCCAATATGTAGTACCATTCAGTTCGTGCCTCCGCAATCATGGAGTTTCTAAAAACTCCCTGAACTTGTCGGGGAGGTATGGAATCAAACTCCCTCAGAAAATAATCTGCTTCTTTGTTTGATTCCATAAACCAATGGATTACATCTTTGGTCCTATCCGTGCTTCCTACATCATAAATAACATATCTTTCAAAGTGGCCTCTGGAAGACTCTAAGGCGAAGGGCAGCCAATACTCGTCATTGAGGACGAGTACACAAGCGGTTAAGGAGTTAATGGGCATGGAAAGAAGGCACCATCATCAGTTAGGTTCTTAATGAAGAACCTAGTCTCGGGCTGTTGTAGGTTGAAATCAAACTGAGCAGTTTGATTAAATTTAAAATTCAATTGCTGCTGTTGCCAATTCCATTGATTGGGTTGAACTGTTACTTGATTGGGTTGAATTGTTAGTGACTGATTCCAAATGGGAGTAGCGGGAGTGCCAGAAACAGCTTGATTAAACCATTGATTATGGCGGCCTGCTGTTAGGCCGCCAAACCATCCGATCTTTGACTCCTCATGCCAAGCTTTCAATCTCTTTTCAGCTTCTCGCCAAAGAGCCATCGCCGTATCGGCAGGGCCTTTAATTTCCTCGTCCTTTACTTTCTTTCCTATGAAATTTTTTGTGTATTTATTATTTCGCATATTTGTTGTACTCTATGTTGGATTAAATGTTTTTCTTTAACAAGGGCGTTGGCGCGATTAGCTATGTCCAAAGCTAACGTGTTCTCCCCTCCACCCTCACTAAGAAGCCACTCTAGCTGCAATCCCAACTCAGCTATTGTGGAGAAACCGAGATAGTGTTCATTTTCTACGAACAACTTAGACATCCCATCCCTTGGGTCTCGGTCTGTAATTAGTGGCCTACCTACGAGCATTGACTCGATAACTCGCTGGTTAGGGCCGTCGTGTTTTTGTCCTCTATTGAAAAGGACTTTACATTGATTCATGGATCTACCAGTCTCAGGCCACCTATGCTTACCTGCTCGGCCTACTTCTCTTATATCGTAGTTCCATTTTCTAGCATCACAGACTTTCTTTAGTTCATCGGTCCTGTCTAGGCCTCCTCTTGAACCAAAGAAGCCTACTGTATAAGAATGCAATAATGCTAAATCTCTTTTAAAGAAACGCTCATCGCTAGCGTTCGGGCACCAATGTGCAGACTTATGTCCTGCAAATAGATCCCGCTTATCCCATACGGCAAAGAATACATGATCATATTTCTTTGCGTATCTATGATGAAGGGATGGGTAGCCGTGGGAGTCCACAAATCTAATAGCCGAAGGGAGACGCACCTTATCAGTTCTGTCCTGGTCCACGTACTGAAAACGTAGATCTCCTTTACTATTTCGGCCATTATCTATATCAATCCATAGGTCCCACGACCGCCAAACATCCCCTAAAACGTCAATATCACTAAAAGGATGCCCTTCTCCTACCGGTAAAACCGTGTGACCGGCTTGCTTTAGATAGTAATGGAAGCTTTTAGCATAAGTTTCTATAGGCTTCTTGTCTCTTGGATCAAGCTCCTGCCTGTAACCTAGTATAATTTTCACGGTAGTTTATCCCTATCCTCAATAATGGCCTTGATAATTTCAGCCAATAATACTACCACAATTACAATACCTACTAATGCTAATGTAAAAAATAAAAATTTTATCATACAAGTACCAAGGGGTGAAAAATGTACTCTTGTTCCTTGGCTAGAGCTTTGAGTGTTCGTTTATTTTCCTGTAGCTCGGCCTTGGTTCGTTCAGGAGCGTCCCAACGGCCACCCTCCCGGTCGCCTTCTTGAACAAACGTATCCCGGATTTCTTTAACATCCCAATACTTGAGAGGGTGAGGAACAAGCCCAGCCTTCATTACTCTAGCACTCCACTCCCCGTGGGCGTACCCTGCTCCTCGGAACCTTGGATTGAATGCGCCTACTTCTTTGATAACCCTGGCTGTGATAAATGTAAAGTCCCCCCTAGGACTAGCTCCGTAAATTGGGGTGTAGCCTTTACTCTTCAAGAAAAGTGTAGCTCCGGGGTAACATTCATTTATTTCTTTCTCGTCCGCGACCCGGCAGAAGTGATGTGTCTCTGTAAGGGCAGCCACTTCTTCATAGGCTTCGAACCAGCCTTTCTGGGTAGGGAAAAGGTCATCCTCAAGAATTGCAACATAGTGCATGTCCTGTAATGCCCACAGAGCCCTGTTCTTGTTGGCACCCACGCCGAGGTTAGGCCCCCTCACTATTATGGCCTCTGAGGGCAACGTGGGAAGCGTGGAGCTACCGTCATCGCATACGACGATCTTGGAACCCGCAGGAGCTGTTGTTTTTACGGCCTCATACAGTTTCCGTAGCCGCTCGGGGCGGTTATAATGAACGAGGGCAATGCCACGCTTCGTTATATTATTCTCCATGGAAAATCTCCTGCACGGCCTTATCCAGGTCGGCCACATAAGGAGCCGGATCAGACCACTTCTTGGCTGTTTCAAAGGCATTGCCCGCCAGTCGCTTTCTAAGCTCGTGATCTACGATCAACCGCTCCATGGACTCGGCTAGGCGTCTGATCGAGCCTGTAGGGGCAACCAGACAGTTATACTCGTCCCTGGCGAACTCGGCTCCGGTATTTGTAGTTACCACACCGCAGCTAGCTGACATAGCCTCTAGGGACATACGGCCCAGCCCCTCAGTGTGGGAGCAGTTAAGCCAAATATCCGTCTGGGCTAGGACCTCGGAAAGCTGCTGTCTTGAGGGTTGGAAAATGAACTCTGCCCACTCAGGCTTAGTGTTCTTCCACTCTTCCTGTTCGCCTATAGTCAAGACGTACAAGCGATTTCCCCATTTCTCTTTGAGGGCGGCTAGTGCCTTCATGGCATCGGGTGTACCCTTAAGCGGATAGTGATGTGCCAGAGTAGCTACCACGATGGGAAATTTATCGTCATTGATGGTTCGGTAGTTTTTATTTTCCGGAGGGATAGCAAAACCATCATGATCGTAATGGTACCATCCTAGCCTTCTGGCTTGCTGAGGATTATATGTCCACCCATCAGAAACATCCGGCTGGGCACACACGTCAGCTAACCATTTACTGCTAGTAAGGATTCGATCCCACTTCATTCTAAGGCTAGCATCTTCAAGAGACTGGAATCTCTTGTTGTGACTAAGCTTAAGGAGTGCCTTCTTTTGCACTTGCTTCAAGTTGTTAAAATAAGCATTCTCGGGGTTGTCAGAATTGGTAATAAGGAGGTCGCACTTCTTGATGTTCTTCCAATCGATATGGATAGGAACTTTCAAGTCCTTCAACAGATCCGTATTAAGGTCAGAGTACAAAGTGTACATGTCCACCTGATGGCCCTTCTCCGAAAGCTTGTTGGCGATGTCCATGATTGTAGATGGACCTCCGCGCTTTCGAAGGTGTGGTGTAATAATTGCAATGTTTCTTGGAACGAACGATACTTTTAGCTCCTTCTCTAGAATGTCTACAAACTGCTTCACCGCAGTCTTTCGAGTTTGATTAACCTTGACTGCTTCGATCTTCAGGGCGTCTAGTCTATTCTTGTCCTTCAAGAGGTCAAAGATTTCTTTTGCCAAAGCTTCGGGAGGCGCGTTGTTGGGGAAAATTAATGAGTCATGGGTGTTGGTTGCGTATTCATTTACGCCGTGGTTGTCCCACATGACAGGTACAGCACCAGAAGCCATAGCTTCCAGAGCTGGCAATCCATAGGTGTGGACATAGCTTGGATCTACGAAAATATCAACTTCTGTAGATAGCAGCCTAGCCAAGTAGTTGGGGGCCACAGGTCCAAGACATACCACATCCGGGCACTCGGGCGCACTAGCTACACCGATAGCCATGATACGGAAATTCTCACCGCTTCTGTTAATTAATTTTGTAAGGGTAGACGCTAGAGAAACTCCTCTATCGTATCCCTTGAAAGGGTAGGATCGAAGGAGGGAGATAAGGACTGTAGGTCTATCGTCTCCTTGCTCTCTATCTCTCTTGAAGAAGATTTCATCGTCATATCCAGGTCTTACAAATCCTAGAGTATTGACTCCATAATTCTTCTTAACGTCTTCATTTAGCCATTGAGCGTTGGAGATAATATGCTTGACAGACTTGAAAGCCTTCTCCATATTTGACTTCATATCCACACCTGAGGATAGGAGCGGATCGTGGCTCTGAGCAAATAGAACAGAAGTCAGTTTGTCATCACCTAGGACAACCTGTTTTACAATCTCGGCCAGTTCATTTGTTGCGGCTACAACTACACCACTATCAAACACTCTCGCCTTGAAGTTTTTGATTATGTCTTCTGGATCATTAAAAACGATAGGAGAACATCTCAATTCCCCAAGAGTTTCAATAGGTTGAGTGGGATTTCGCTTGATTTGAACTACCTTAGCGTTAATATTATTTTCGTTTAGGTAGTTTACAATGTCCGAAATGAACTTCATACCACCACAATAGGCAGTGCTATAAGTCACAAAAGCTATATTATACCGCCACTTAGGATTGCTTAGCGACGCTAATGGAAGAGTGCTTCGGATAGGCGCCATAGTCTTTTTGATATCAAATGACTTCTGCCAGTTCTTAAATGAAGGCCATCGAGCATGGAACCTCTCAGAACCATCTCGGCGCTTAGCCATGTGAGAAGAATGGCCGAGGGCCGAGAAGGAGCTACCTCTCTCGTGGAATAGGTAGGTGTCATCGGCAAGAACAGCACGCCAACGTGGGTACTCACCGCCCACGACAGCGGTAAGTGCTCTCATCCAGTAGTCGCTTTCCTCGCCGTAGTTCTCAAAACCCTCGTCCAAGAAGCCAATATACTTTGTCAAACTCCTATGGAACATAAAGCAAAAGCCAGTGGGCATAATTTCTGGGTAACGGTGTGAGGACACCTTTTCCAGAGCCCGGTTCATGTCAATATATGTAGACCCTGGTTGCATGTCTACGTTAATTAAAGCTGTATTATTTGTTATAGGATTGACGATCTTGTTTCTAGGATTGCTCTCAAGAGCTAGTACCATCTTGGTCAACCAGTTCTGGGTGACTAGAACGTCAGAGTTCAGGATGCAAATATAATGTCCATTAGTAGCCTTGATGCCAGTATTGACGGTTGCCGCGAAGCCTTTATTTTTCTTGTTATATAAAACCTTGTGGGGCAGGTCTGCTGCCAACCATCTCTGTTCTAGTTCTTTTAGATATTCCCTGGTCTTGCCGTCAGGAGAGCAGTCATCAACAACAGTCAACCGGTAAGGCCAACCGGTTCGTTCCTCTACTGTTCGGATACATTCCTTGAGAATATAAAGCCCACCGTAGACAGGTAGGATTATATCTACAAGACCAAGACCTTTCTTGGCTACAACAGCATTGAGTCCATTAAATAAAGACTCATTGGAATCAGCCAGTCGTTTGGCGCCATTGAGAGTGTCAATTACGAAATCGTCTAGCTTCTTGATGATTCCTTTGTCGTCAATCATCTTCGTAGCTGTGGCTATTTCAACGTCCAAAACTCCACGCTTAAATTTATCTATAGATTCTGGTGTTGGATCTTCCCAAACCAGGGCTCCCGTATGGGATTTTTTAATTGGCATTGTACTTTCCTAGTATGGAATCGTATTTTTTTGCTACGATTTCCTTAATCTGCTGGTGAATACCGGCAATGTCTCCCGACTTGGCAGTGATCGTATAATCTGCAACGTAATCATTCAGACTGTTCTCGCTAGGATGGGTGTCCACAGACACTTGACCTTCTCGAACGATCCGTACAGTAGACCCGCCTACTGACTTGATGGCTTCCATTTCATTAGGGAAGCGACAGTCTGATACCACCACATTCATTCCAGCGGCAGCATATCCTTGTAGTTTTTGTCGGCCTAGCACTACCCAGAAATCGTCTCGGATAACTTTGCGGAAACACTCTGTCCCCACAAGCTGTAGGATCTGTCTGGCTGAATAACCCCAATCGGGAATTATTGCTTCCTTGGCTGCCTCGGAACCGTAAAGCTGTTCATCCGTTAGTCCGAACAACTGCCGACCTACAATTTCTTTCAAAGGGTATGCCCAGGAAAGCTCAATGAAACCCTGCTCAACAAGGTACTTAGCTACAGTAGACTTCCCCGATTGCTTTTTTCCACAGAGCCCTACAATCATTTCTTGCCTCCCGTTATCCATTTTTTGAATTGTTCATAGAATTTACGCTTATCTATATACTGTCCATAGGCTTCATGAAACTTCGGATCATCCGTCTGGAACTTTCTCCACTCACTTTTATACAATCTACGCAGTCTTCCAGAGTAGTCCTGTAAAAGATGAGCAGCAGCTTCAAGTTCAGACAACTGAGGATTGTGGGCCTTGAATATAGTAGCCTTGTCAGACTCGGCCTTCTGCGCTCGCCTATGCAGTTCTTTATTAGTTTTCCGCATTTGCTCACAATCTGGACAACTCATTCTATTTGAGTTCCTACCATGTGCTCTTCGCAGTAACGATGAAACACTGTATTTGAAAGTTTCGTTACTTTCCCGCAAGTCTCACAGGGCCAGCTTCTAGCTAACGCCATTGAGGTATCATATACTGCCTGCTGCAAAGACTTCAGGTAGTTATATGCTTCTCTCTTTGCCGTGTTGAAATCTACTCCACCGTCTTTGGCTATATCTATTCGAGTGTAGACTCCATCTAGTGATGATACGTACTTCACGGTGCTCTTCTACCGTGCTTCACAAACGCATTATACGACACCGGAACTACATCACTAATCAAAGTTTCAATTGTTTGAGAGTACCGTCTTATTTCGTGCATAGCAGCTTCATCACTACGAAGGCTGATGAAGTTCAACAGCGACCGTAAATTAACTGTCCACGTAAACTGCGTGTAATAATTGACCGGTAGTACCATCCTAGCCACTTCTTTGGCAATGCCAAACTTTAGTAAAGCCTCGTACAGCCACCAAGCCGATCTTGAAAAGACGGTCATTGCTGCTCTTACTGTCTTAGCTTTATTGGTATCTACCGGTTCAAACTTGTAAGCCCCTGGCTTTCCTGTCTGTGTTCTAATGTTCATTTCTGCCGGTACGTAGAAATCTTCAATCATCTTGGTATAACGTCCGCTATACTCATTGAAGCTTCCGATCCGATGCCTAATCCATTCTCTCATTACAAAGATAGGAACCTTGGCATTGATCGTGAATACAACCATTTCAAACGGAGTACCGTGCCGTTCACGCATCAAGAAATTGATCAGGCCTTTTTCATTATCTTGGATCGTTTCGCTAGCCTTTCCGAAAGATTGGCGCGCAGCGTTGACGACGGATAAGTCTCCACCCATAGTGTCGTAGAGTTCGACATAGCCATGATCCAGAACTTGCATTTTAGTTGACACTTGTTTCCTCACCTATAAAATTAAGATTCAACAATAACGCAGCAGATTCATGCTTGCAAGAATAATCTAAAACTAACTCTTCTTCCATTATATGGAACTTACCTGTCTTACAACCACAAGTTTCGCACTTTAGACCGTTGGCGTCCATTATTGGGACACTCTCATAAATTCTGCTTTTTTCTGTAGTTCTTTGATATCTCTGGCTCCGCCGTAAGTTATACCGGAACGCAGAGCCCCACTATATCGTTCGATGAGTTTTCCTACGGGCTCCCCTATATCAAGATATACAACTTTTCCTTCGGCACATGTTTCATGTTTTAGTCCACCTTTCCAAGTATTCTGAACGTATCTAGAGGCCATACCGGCATATAGTTTCTTTGGAGAACCATTCATAGTTACCATTTCTGCCGCACTTTCAGGACACATGGCAAAAATCTTTCCTGCCATGATCGAATTAGCACCAGCAGCAATGGCTTTAACAAAATCTCCTGGTTCTCTTACTCCCCCATCGCTAATAATAGGAAGGCCAAGTTTGTCGGACGCTGTTTTAAACTTCAATACAGCAGAAAACTGGCCCTCCGTAAATCCCGTCATATTGTAAGTTTCACACGCTTCACCTTGAGCTATACCAACTTTAATCGCATCAACGTACTGCTCAGCTTCATACATTATCTTTACGCTTGTAGTATTGCCAAGAACAATTTTAATTAATGGTGCTCTAAATTTTAATTCTTTAGCTATAGAAATTGCCTCATCTGAATAGCCATTGGCTATATCAATAAAAATAATATTAGCTCCGACGTTTATTAATCTCTGAGCAAACACAAAATCTAAATTTGAAATGCCAATAGAAACAGCAACTAAGCTGCATTCTTTAGCTACCTTAGTGGTTTCTTCGACTATAAAATCTTCCTTAGCTGCTCTGTGCAGTACACCTAAGGCACCATGCTTATTCATTTCAATACAAAAATCAGAGCTAGTTACTGTAGACATATTGGCAGAAATAAGCGGAATATCAAGTTTTATACCACGAAAAACCTCGGAACTAATATCTGTATCCAATCTGGACTTACAGATATTTCTTTGCGGAACCATACATACTTCTTGAAATTTCAAAGTCCTAGGTATTAGTCCTGCTTCTTCTTTCATTTTGTTAACAGCGGTAACAATACCAGAAATATAACCAGAATTCATATTGTATTTTGTAGCCAAATCATTTACTTGCATACCATTGTTATACAATGAAGTAATTTCAATTATATCTTCATACGAAGTTTTATAAGCTACGTTTCTTCTAGTATTTCTGGCCTGTTCTATGGTAGATGACCATTTACAATTTTCTGGGGAATAATCTCCGTCCACGTTAATCCTGTCTAGGCTAAATCCCTCAGGTTTATCTCCCATATCCTCTACAAATAAATTAAAATTATCCCACCTAGAACAAACCTTTATTCCGCGACCACCATAATTATCATAGTTATCATCACTAGAACTATTGCATCTTGATCTTATATGAGTCCAAGTATTATATAGCGGGTGCTTCACAGTTCAATTTCCCCACGATGTAAAGTATATGTCTTTTCTCTTATTTGTTCTCCACGGAACACAAAGCAGCCCACGCCTACGCATCGGGCTGACGGGTTAAAATCAGCAATAGCCTTTACCGTCGCGTCAACCGTTCCATAGGTTGAGATCACGTCATCAATCACGATGAAGCGACCGTCCATTTTCTTGACCTGCCCGCGGAATTCTACCTTCTTAGGATCATAGGCTACAAATTGGCTATTGCTGAAATCTGCTACTAAATACGCTGGGATGATGCCGCCATACGTTGGACCGACTACAAACTCAAATTCACACCCGTCGGTCTTAAACTTCTCATGCAACATACCAGACACGAAAGTCATATAATTTGGAGTTAGTTGTTCGAAGTCATAGAAATAGCTACTCTTGCGACCGGAGGTTAGAGTAAAATTACCTTCCATCCGGATGCTCTTAAAAATATCCTCATCGAGTGCGATTGTCACGTTCTTGGCTTCCTCCGCTTGCTGCTGGGCAATAGCAGCTGCCATCATTTCTGCGCTATAGTACATTACTTGTTTCGCTTTTCGTACCGCTTCTGTAGTTTGTATTGGTTATAAATGGCTACTTCCTCTAAGGTTAGTCCTAAGGCTGTAGTGAGGTTGGCAAGATACCAGAATACATCACCAAGTTCACCCAAGAACTTTTTCTTTCGTTCCTCAGTAAGCTCCGAGTTATCATCTCTTAGGAACTTCTTTGTATTTTCTACCACTTCACCAGCTTCACCAGCTAGTCCAAGGGAACAGTAAATCATAGCTTCCTTCTGGGCACTCATCGGGCTAACTTCACTCCCAATCATGCAGCCATGGAAGTTAGCCGTCTTCTTTGCATTTTCCTGGTACTCGTTTAGTTCCATTCGCTTTCCCTCCCAGGGCTTCATGTGTTTATTAGAATCGTAAAGTGTAATTTCGTTCACAGACACTCCAAGTCAATTTGGTTCGGACCATTTTGTACAATAAAACAACGCTGCTGGTTTGACTTAAAAGTGTAAACTTTAAAACCTGGATCATTACCTGACGGTAAAACTACATCAACCACCTGTAGTTTTTCGTTACTAGAGCCGGCTCCTAACAGAGAAGAAAATGAAATAAAGCAAACAATAGTAATCAACCCAATCGCCGCTCCTGCGAACACCCCGCTAATACTATATCTATTGTCACTAGGCATTATCTTACTCCCCAAAACGAACAACTGCAACAGTGAATACATACTTTGTAGTTCCCGTCGCTGTCAATTTGAAGTTTGTACGTATGTCTGGATCTGTACTTGTTCTCGTATGGATTATAGCACGGTTTCTTTTTCTTCTTAGATGCCACAGACTCCCTCCTTACAACGATCATCAAACTCTTGGAACACTACATCCTTATGCTTGATGGCAGTCTCGTACTTGACGGGAACAATAGGCTGTCCTGCCCGAGCGCCCTCCGGGTATACTGTAATACCCCTTAGCCGGGGCAGGTACTTCAATAAGATTCTACCAAATTCTTTGGCGTTATTATTTCCAGGTTCTCCCCATTCAGGTAGGTTGATGGTTGAGGAAATAGCTTGATCCACGAAGTCTTGAACAAAAGCTTGCATAGAGATTCTTTTTTCAACTTCTCTACTAAGAGAGTAACTATCTTCGATCTCGTCGGCTGTGATGCCTTTCTCAGTGACGAGTCGAGCCACTGTAGGGTCCACGACATAACTATACTGCCATTTCTGATTAGATCCAAGGAATCGTCGCTTATATGCCACACAGAAGACAGGTTCGATTCCTGTAGTAGTTTCCCCAATAATTCCAATTGTTCCAGTTGGGGCGATTGCTCTGACTCCTCTGGGTCTAGCACCGCCTTTTTCAGAAGAGACTCTATCTGCTTCTTCGTCACTTATTCGTCTCCATGTAGATAACCATTCACCCAGCTTTCCCGAAGGCTCATACGGTTGGTCGTTTCTGACACACCATTCATGGAGTCCCATGAGCCCGAGTCCAATTCTTCGGTATTCTTCTCGCACTTTAGTAAACTTCTCGTGAGGTAGCCATCCGCGATAGGTACCAAGATACAGGAAGCGGGTTCCGATTCGCGTAACTCTTTCGAGTTCAGCCAAATCAGGAATCCTAGCAAGGTTAACACTACCAAGATTACAACAATCTCCGTCTTTGTCACTTACCACCTCACAACATGGATTTCTAAGAATATCATTGGCACTCTTGCCCATGTCTACTGAAAAGCCCGGCTCTCCTGTCCTACACATAGACCGGCAAATTCGGGCATATAGATCTTGCACCTTCTCGTCTGACTTGACAGCTTTGAAGAACCCCTTATCAAGCCGCACTGAAATATTGGTCATGTCCAGAACAGCAGGAAAATTAAAATCTTTTTCCTTTAGGGCTTTGACTGCGGTTTCCCAGTTTTTGGCGGCAATGAAATCCTCGATGTCAGGATGGCTCCACACAAGACCAGCCCAAAGAGCGGAACGACGCTTACCCCCAGCCATAACATGACGGGCAACTTCATTGACCATAGCCATGAGACTAATAGGGCCAGAAGCAGTCCCACCGTAACGCTTAATAGGAGTACCTTTTCCACGAATTTTACTATATTCAGCACCTACCCCTCCACCGGTGGTAAGGGCGTTGACTGCGACTGAGAGGAGTTCTCCCCAGCCTTCACGACTGTCTTCCGGTTGAAGAAGGAAACAGTTAGTGAGTTGTGCGATTTCCCTACCTGAACTGTAAAGGTAACGACCGCCGGGAAGGAATTTGCGAGTAGAAATAACTTCATAGAAGTCTTTATAATCGTCGGAGTTATCCGCCGCAACAAACTTTGCAACACGCTTGGCACAGCCATCCCATGTCTCCTTCTCGTTAAATTGATATGTACGCTCGAAAATTGTTTGAGCAAATGGGGCAAGATTAGACATTCAATAGAACCCTTACTATATTGATGGCTTCGTCCAAGTCCTGGACGATATAGGCACAGCACTGAGTAAGGATAGGATGCTTATAGTATTCTGACTCAGAAGGAATAATAGCCACCACAGGGACTTTAGCTAGATCGGCCCATGCAATCTCCATGATGGTACCAATAGAAAATTTAACGTGGTCAGTTAAATTAACAAGCACTACATCAGCATTCACAGTATCCCAGCGATCGCGAATAGTGATTGCTTTGGGTGTACTCATTACCTGGGTATACTCTACATTCTTGATTACTTGTCCCTTGAAATATTCTTTACCACGATAAGGACTTAGGCAGTTGACCCCAACACCCAGCTTATCCTTGACATAATCTCTCCATTGGGTTCCCTCCTCATAGGAGAGCCCAGCCATCGGACCGCTTAGATATACCTTAGGTTTACTCATATTTTCTCCTCTATTCGCAATTATCCGGATTTTTCCTTGGTTTGTCAACTATTTTGCATCGGACAGGTGTAGACGCTGCCCGACAGAGAGGATATAAAAATCGCTTTCAATTTTTGACCAGTCAATATAAAATGTACTTGGACTGAAACCGAGACTGTCATCCTCATCCTCTACAGCCCGCCATTCTCCTGGTTCGGTCATGTCCCACGGGATATAGAAATTACCTTGTGACAAGACCCTTTACCCTTTCAGGCTTACCCAAACTCCATCCACCACAACCCTTGCAATGGAACTTCTGAGACTTGGTCGTATAGCTCCATCGGAACCCGCGACGTTCAACCCTGTTAGATCCACACTTAGGGCATAGAGGGCCGGCTGCCTTGATGGCGTCTGTAGCGTCCAGGTTGACGTTGAAGTGCCAACTACATAATGGTCGGATCTTATTGTACACCTGCTCAAGAACAATTACATCCTGTTCACAATGTCTATAGACATATCGAAGTGCTGCCTTATTACCCGCCATGGCCTTAATCCAGATAGGCCCATTCAGCGGAGTCTTCTCTTCCACGCTTAGGAAGCTAGACACCGAGGCCAGCCGGTTACTGTTAAGTTTTAGTTTTTTCTTGGCGATTCTCCAGCCATCAATGTGCGTGCCAGCAGTAAATGGGGGAACAAGAGGTAGACCATGATTGAGAAGACGACTATTAAGGTATGGTTCGTCAAAAAAACCACCAAACCAAGTAACAATCCCATCACAATCTGTAAGGACCTCACCCATTCGTTTAACGACCTCGGAGTCGTTCGTGGGGTCTGTCTTATGCAGCTTGTAATCATCGATTTTAATGACATGAGTTTTTCTATCTCCAAGATACTTCCAGCCAGCACATAGTACATAGCCGAAGTTAGCGTTAAGGTTACTTGTCTCTAAATCCCAAATTACTATTTTTGGAGCCATAATTTACCTCTTTCCATTTTTTACGGTGTAGTTTTAAACTTTTTGATTTTGCTTTGCTAATAGGTTCAGAAAGGTTTCTAAGTTCATATATACTATTGAATGTTCGTACCCTTTTCTCGGCGGCTTCCAGACGACTGCTGGCGTCTGTCCTGGTTTTGCGTTGTACTTCGCCTGCTCTAGTGCGTCTAGGCTGGGAAATGACTTGGTGTTTTTGCACTCTAGGCTTAGCGGAAGTTTTTCTAATGCCTGGGCACTGAGCATTATGTCCTGTCCCGGGGACCCCATTGGCCGGCTTACGCAATCTTCTTCCGGTAAGTTGAAGACCTCTCGTATCTTCGAAGCTGCGTACTTCTGTAAATCTCGGCCTTTTGCTTTGCAACTTGCTGTTTTCATCTTCACTCCATTTCCACATCAGGTATCCCCTGAAATCGTTCAACGCAAAAATAGAACTCCAAATCATAATAGAATACATTCCAATAAAATAACCAATTACTGCCCAACCAATGTCTCCTATAACTCTAGTAGCCCACCCTATTTTTTTCTTCTTTGTAAGAAGAATAGTACCAATTAGAATATTAGCATAAAATATATGACCCCAAATATCAGGTGTCATTTAATATTCCTTTGTTGTCTTGTATAATCATAAATAGTGTCCCAAGATGAGAATACCTCATCTGCAAATCCCCATTGTACAGTTTCATCGGCTGTTAGATATACGTCTTCCTTCGAATCGATTTGTTCTTTGAGCCACTTATGAATTCGAGACTCATTCCATTTCTCCACTAAACTGCCTGGAGTATGTTTCATTCGATCCGCATAAATAGAGTACATGGCAATATCAAATGTCTTCTTGGTAAAATCTGCATAGCTACGGAACTGTTTTACAGTGCCTCCAGTTTCCACGTCGCCCTCATGGAACATGAAGTAACTATTCGGCATCATAATCCGCTTGTTGGCTGCTTGGAGAATAATGCTACTCATGCTGCGTGCGTGAGTGTAATTAACCATTGTTACCGGGTTAGGGGCTGCCATGATGGCATCGTATATAGCCATGCCTTCATTTACATCACCCCCACAAGTCTTCAATGTAACGATGATAGGCTTGACAGGATCAATGTTGGTAAGAATATCTAGATTTTTAATGAACCGGTTAGCCATCCGAAATTCTACTCCAGGCTCGCCTGACTCCATCTCGGAGATGTTGCCTTCCTCTCGGCCTACAAGGTAGATTTGGAATCCAATTGGATCAAGGTCATGTTCATGGACAAACTTGATTACCTCAGTAAGTTTTTCAGTTACTACTCCAGCCATGACTTTCCTTTAGTTTTTACAACGTGAACTCGATTAGGCACCATAGACTTCAAGTTGTCCTCATTACTAATCAGGAGGATAGTTTCTATATTAGAGCTGTTTAGGAAGTTGATAATCTTATCACAGTTATTCTTGTGAAGGCCCATGAAAGGCTCGTCAAGAATAAGAATGTTACTTCGACCTCCCACCTGAGTAGTAGCCAAATCGGCTACCGCCAGACTAGCTGCAAAACTGACCATCTGTTTCTCTCCAACAGATAGAAGGTCAAAGGAGTTAGCCCCATGATCCGACTGGATCTCTAGGTTAAATTTTTCCCGTATGTCTCCGGACTTCAAGGACTTTACAGTAGATACTTTTGCTTTGAACTGTGGGTTACCAAGATCCTTTAGATAACCATTGATCCGAGTTTCTAGGAAGGGGCAAATCTCCTCGATCATCATGGTCTTGATGTCTTTGGAGAATCCGTGTGCCCAGAATTCCAACCACTTCTTGTGGTCTAACAAGTTCTCGAGGTCTAATTGTAGGCGTAAAGCTTCTTGATCATTTAGATGAACTTCTTTATCTATATTATTAAGCTCAACGTGAAAAGGGGACTCTTGTTCCTTGTTTCTAGCAAGCTCTTGTCGTGTAGCCTCAATCTGTACTTCATAAGACTGGGCTCTTTCTGTAAGAACCTTGGTTTGCTTATCCCGCAATTCTCTCCGGCACATTACATAAATTTGAATCTGAGCAGCT
>Ga0180062_1000015_pt1 | contig 27393 bp, 45 predicted proteins | sample EasRivT45_16_10D_FD_121775 | JGI IMG/M metagenome (GOLD analysis project Ga0180062, IMG submission 121775) | Soil microbial communities from meander-bound floodplain in the East River, Colorado, USA - East River metaG ERMLIBT45_16_10D | ecosystem: Environmental > Terrestrial > Soil > Floodplain ... | reverse complement strand
GCTGTGGGAAAACCTCTCCTGCGTCAACCTGGGCCTTCAGGTAGGCCACGGCATGAGGCCACGTCTGGATATCCTCGACTACCAGCGTCGGAATATGTATGAACTGGTCGGGCCGCCCGAATTCTTTGAATACTTCACTTATCTTCTTATAATAAGGAAATGGGTCAGGGTGGGATATGTCTAGTACATCGTCGTGTCTAAAATAAACTCTCATCTTGGGGGTAGTCCTACTAACCCTAAGGCGGCCTCAAGACCTAAGTAGAAATAGCGTTTCTTGGATTTTTCCATGACTTCATTATTCAACCACACCAAGGTTTCAAGGCTTTTGGGTCCAATCCAAGGCACAATTCGATTAGTATTATATAAAAAATCATATGTTTCCATGATCTTTTGGAAGGAAGAAGCGTTATACTCAGGGTGTTTCTTGCTGATTCCTCTCTGTCCAGAGGCTATTCTGTGCATAAGTCCTTTAGGCGACCGTCGCCCTTGATGCTCCAGAAACGGCATATCTACTGATAATAGTGGTTGCTCTACTTCTCCATACTGAATATGTAACCTCTGCGGCCAGGGGTATTTACTTCCAATGTAAGTTAGATACGGTTGCAATCTAAAAGCTACTATGCAACGCTCGTCAACCCTTGACCATCGGCAGATACTCCTTATGTTACTATAGTCTGGAAAAGGATCGTTCTCTTCAGTCCACGGATCGTACTTATGTCTTAGAAAATCTAACTGAACTCCCTCTACGGCGTTATATGGTCCTGCGCCTTCGGCTATTTCCCGAGGAGTTTTGTTCAGAAAGAACCTGTCTCCCATCGTCAACACTACCCACACATCCTCGCCTTCGAAGTCTTGTTTAATTTTCTCAAGCAAGTGGTGGTAGTTCGGCCGAGGTATTTCGAGTCTACTCACATCATCTACGCCTCTGATTGCGTAATCAGAAGTCTTTACCAGCTCCCAGGTATTGTCCTGGGAAAAATCGTCGTAGACGTATAAATAATCAACTAGTCCCCTTACGTGTGGATACACCAGAGGTAGTAAGTCAGCCTCATCTTTTACCGCCATCAGTCCAATTATTTTTGGTTTTGGCTTCATCTAGTGCTTGTTGCCTTCTCTTTTCAACTTGTACCTTGCTGTAGAATGGATTGTCCTTCCAAAAGCTGCGGTCCCACGTCTCCCCTGGGTACTTCTCCTCGTGGTATTCGGCGAGTTTTCGGGCCATTCGTTTGGCCATTTGCATAGCTTCTATTACTTTGGTTCTAAGTTCTGGGTCATCACTGCTCCAGTGTATTTCTCTGAGAACCTCACAAATCCCACGGCTCGTCCAAACCCTTACCAAGTCGTCGTATAGATCGCCGTAAACCTCTTTCAACAATTCCTCATCTAGGCATTCTTCCATGTTCTATTGCCTTTTATATGTGCTACGACGCGCCCCTTGACTCCAAACGCTTTGCCTATATCAACATATGAAAACCCAGGAAACTCACAATGCTTTATCACTTTGGCCGCAAGCAACGTCAGTTTAGTGCTGCGTCGGTTCTGTGAGCTTACTGCCGGCGTCACCCAGCGGCAGTTTCCAGGTTTATAATTGCCGTTATTATCTATCCTATCCAACACCAGACTTTTGAGATAGGTAGGTCCCATATCTATTTTGAAAGATTCAAAAGCTTTCCGCCACCGTTGACACACTTGGATTCCACGGCCACCATAACGTGCCCAGTTTTTAGTGTTAGGATCGTTGCACCTTTGTAGCATCCCCGTCCAGACGGAGAACAATGAAGTATTACTTCCCCCATGAGTCGTTGATCGTTTACGGGTTACTTCTTTTCGGTGGCAACCACACGATAGTATGGCTCCGCGCCGTAAATGGTAACCAGTAGCTTTCGTAGTCTTCCCACAATCACACTGACACAACCAGTAAGCGCAACCGTTATGGCTGGTTAATTGTTGAACTACTGCCAATTTACCGTATCTCTTGCCTGTTTCATTTTTCAAAGCCGACATTTTACAGTCCTCCCTTTACCTAAATTATCCGGAGTTTTCCAAAAGACCGCAACTAAACTCTCCTCCACACTGATAACGTGTCTATCCGGTCAAACTCTTTCCAACCCGCTATCTCCGAGTGGAAGTCCTGAATTTCGTTCTTATAGGAGTCGTGGAAAGCAATGATTCCGTCTTGTTCTACTTTACTGTTCCAGGCTTCGAAGTCGGCCTTGACCGCCTCATAGCTATGCCCGGCGTCGATGAACAAAAACCGAAATGTATCGTCGGTAAATTGTGAAGCCGCTTCGGCGGTGTCTGATTGGATGGCGAGTATGTAAGGGCTTAACCCTCGGCTGCCAAATAAATCTGTAACGGTCTTGTATATGTCCGCATCAGGAATCCTGAATCGTCTACTTACAAATCTATCATCGAAGGCGTCCACCGTTACCAGTTTTGAGTCAGGTAGCTTGCTGATGGTTTCTCCTAGAACACAGGCAGATCGGCCTCGGAAAGTGCCAAGCTCGGCATACATGCCAGGTCCTAGTACCCGAGGAATCCTGTAAAGCCATTCAGCTTCGGGCCTAGAAATAAGTCCAGTAGTCCCGCGAGCGGACACCGGATAGGAAGTAGTGGCTTTTACTCCCTTCATTATTTCATTGTAAGTATTGTTCATCGCACTACGCTCGTTATTATAACGACAGCTTCAGCATCCCATTCTGAATGCCCTAGAGCTATCAATCTATCCCTGACTGCTGTGGCTGTCGGCTCTATTCTCGCTGTTAGTAGTTCTTGTACTACACTTTGAAGGTCACTTCGGAAGGCTTGAACTCTAGAAGCTTCCGTTACCTCATCTAGCCTTCGAAGCTCTTCGCTTATAGCTGATTCGAGCGTCATTAGGTCTTTAATATCTTGTGCCATTAAATAATCTCTACGTTATTGACGTGGAAATAGAACTTATAATTATCAGCCGCGGCCGATGGAGTAATTGATGTTCTGAACGCTATTGGTTGCGTACTATCAGCATGTATCGGTCCAGCAGACGCAAAGATACTATCAACATTGGCGGCGGAACTAATTAAAGTACCGTATCCTACTGTTGGTGCAACTGGGGCGCCGAAGCGGGAAACCCCTTGCATAAATTGAGTCTGCAAATCTATTGTGTTATCAATGGTGCCTTCGAGCCGAATAACACGAGAAGTTAAGCCGCTAGCGAACGACGGTGAAATTCCTTGGTAAATTATAACACCATTCCAGTAGATCTTATAGATCATAGTCCTACCGGAGCCAGTTGTATTATTATAGATACCAGATGAACGGAATTTTAACGTCTTATCTAGACTTAAAGAATTACCTGGAATTGTGACATTGATTATATCCCGTTCTTCTACGGTGTTTAGAATCTTCACATCTGGATTACGATACTTGAACAGGCCGACAAGGTTGACTACAGGCTCACCATTTAGATCACCTGAAAGATAAAAGTCTACGGCGTTGAAGTTTATTTTATTAACACTTGGGTATTCATTTGTACCGTCACTGACTTCCAAAGAAGCAGCAGCGGCAACCGCATCAGCATCCAAGTTAACTACTTTACGACCAATGTTACTCTTAGCAGGAGTTACGTAGAAGTGTTCACGATTGAAGCTGTAAGCAAATACATCTCCGCCCTGGGCAAGGTAGAATGCTTCTGCTGTTACTATTCCATCAAATGTAACTTGTGGCGCTGCTTTTCTAGCGTACTGAGGGTGGTCGTCATCAGCTAACCCTGTAAGAGCGCCGTGGTCTATACCTGAATCAACAATCGTAACAGTGGGCTTACCAGAAACATCAGCCACATTAAAATCTGAAGATGTGAAGACTATAGTATCATCACGAGTAACAAAAGAACCATCGGATTCTTTGATGACAATACCGTAGAAACCGCCATCACCGGGAGCGTCTGTCCCGGATACATTCATCAATATTGATCCATTTGGAGAGAAATCTGCATTAATAACGCTACCAACGAATTGACCGTTGGTGGTCGGTCTTACGTTTGTAAATGCGCCCCCTGAACCAAGGAAAAGCTCATCACCTACAGAAAACGAGAAAGTATCCTGTCCGGTAATAGTGCCATAAGACATTATCAAGCCGTAATCAAAACTGCCAATAGCTTCTAGTGTTATACCAATAGCTGGCATAGTTGCCGCTGAACCGGAATCCGCTATCCCTATTCTTGGGATTTCATCCCCGAAAAGAACAAACGCCATATACACTAAAGTATAAGCCGGAATTGTTGAGCCTGTTTCATTCGTGACAGTAAATACTCTGTCAGCCAAAACATCTAAGATTATACCAGTTTCATTTTGGAATTTCAAAATGGTACTGCTAAGAGCCTCTTCAGCCCATAAATTTAATCTTCCAGCCGCAGGAGTTGGTGGAGTAACACCGGTGTCTCTTAAGACAATCCCTTCATGTGATAGACTACTACCCGACTTAAGATAGAACGCCTCAGCGGAGATTCCCTGCCTAAATGTATTCCAGTCAGCTAGCTTACGAGCGTACTGAGGGTGATCGTCGTCACCTAGCCCACCAAGCCCGCCATGGTCAATACCAGAGTCAACAATAGTAACGGTAGGCTTACCAGACACATCTGCTACGTTGAAATCTGACGATGTGAAGACAATAGTATCGTCTCTAGTAACAAACGACTCGTCCGATTCCTTGACAATTATGCCGTAGAATCCTGGAGGAGTTTCTGTTCTTAGAAGGTATTGTGGGTGATCGTCGTCCAGAAGCCCACCCAAGCTTCCATGATCTATACCGCTATCAACAATCGTAACGGTAGGTTTGCCGTCGGCGCCATCGGCTACGTTGAAATCGCCGCTAGTGAAGACAACGGTATCATCTCTAGTAACGTAGGAGTTATCTGACTCCTTTACTACGATTCCATAGAATCCTGGTGGTGTCTCTGTTCTTAGAAGGTATTGTGGGTGGTCGTCGTCTGGAAATAATCCAGTCAAGGCACCGTGATCAGTTACACCTGAACTGCCTGTAGAGCCTCTAAAATTAACGATTATCTCCCCAGGCTGTCCATGTTGGAGATAGAAGCTGTCTGCGTTAAATGTAAGTGTTGACGTAGTATCCAGGCTTTGTAGCCCGTCAGATTGTCTAACCCTTATATAGAATATACCTAGATCGCCTAAATCTACTTCTTTGTTTAGATGAAAGCCAAACCCATCGGTCTGGGTGTTGGACGCAGAAGTATAAGGGAAGGCCCTTCTAAGCTCAGGAGCAGTCCTAGCCCATTCGTTCAATATTCGTTCTTGCTCAGGTGTAAATCGTTTAGCCATTATTTGTTTATATTAATAGTCAACATAATCTGGGCGGGTTTCTCATCCCCATCCGGTTCCTCATGTCCATCATTGCCCATTGCATGAGCCCATGAAGACATGGCATGTTCGTGAAGCAAGCCCTTCAAATTTTCATCGGCATCTGGATAATGGCGCTCGAAGTAGCCTCTTGAGTAGACATCATCCATGTCCTTCTTGGCAGAAATTAAAGGCATAAGCTTCTTCTTGATGGCCTTAGACAGCCTGCTAAAGACTCCCGAGTCAATAGGCTCCGGAGGCTCCACATCAGATTCACCAGTCATAGCACTAACTGGCGACTTAGTGGGGAAAATTATAGGAATTCTTGAATCAAAATTTTCCTCTAGATCGCCCTGTTCTATACCAAGAGCTTGTTTATTTTTTTTCTGTAATAGCATATTTGATTACCTTTATTTAATTATCCTACAATTTCCATAGCAAACCATGTGGCGTTTGCTTGAAGAATATCACAAGCAGTTGCAGTAGTTGATACTTGATTTGCTCTAACAGAGAAGGTGTCTCCTCCTATTACCGGCAAAACGGCGCTAACAACGTTTACTACAGTATTCTCATTGAATGTAGGAGCTATTTGATTAGTAGGGCTGCCAACGAAACCAGCGCCGTTTTTTAACAAAATAATTTGTCGATAGAGTCCAGATGAAGGAGTTGTAGCTCCATTATTGTCCCAGTTGATGCCTATAGTTATCTTTACCCAAGCCACTCCTGGTGGGACTGTAAGGATAGTATTAGAGCCAGAATCCCAAATAGGATCTGCTGTATTTGCTTCTGTATCGTATCTTCTTGCTTCCCAAGTTACAGCGGTGTTCGATGTACCAGAAGCTACAGACTGGTCTCCTACTTTAGATACTTGAGCCCCTCTAAATCTAGTGTTTACTACAGCAGAATTAGCGTCAGATCCTCTTGACAAATAAAACTTGGCGTGGTCAAATCCTATAGTAGAAACTTCGGTAAATGTACGAACTCCATCTGTAAGTGTTATACTGCTTACACCCGAACCACCACCAGAAGCCGTACCTCTAAATTCTACAGTAACACTATCTGTGTTGTTTATATTTTGGGTTAGGTAGAAGTCCGTACCGAAGTTAAGTGTATTAATTCCCTTGTAGGAGTCAAGATTATTTCTCTGCTTTACACTAATCCCATAGAAGCCAGGACCTATATCCATTCTTCTGGCAGCGTCCGTACCGGCAGTAGGTTCTCCTACGTTGGTTAGCCGGAAACCTCCCATGCTTTGAGCACCAGTAAATGCTCTGGTTCCGTCAACCCGTATATATTGAGTATGGTCGTCGTCCAATAGACCAGTTAGGAATCCGTGATCAGTTACCCCACCACCACCAGACCCGCCTTCAATACTTCTAATATTTACAATTACTGTGTCGGTATCAGGCGCGTTCTGGGTTAGGTAGAAGTTGCCATCAAATTTGATATTGTTGATGCCACGGAATCTGGTTGCACCAGAACCAGGTATGGAGCCTATTTGTCCTAATGTAATTCCGTAGAAACCAGGGTTTATATCTCTCTTATAGGCTACCTCTCCAAATACAGAACTATTAAACGTACTACCACTGTAGAAGCCAGACATAACCATCTTAGCGCCGTCTTGGGTATCAATTCGTCCGCCTCTAATTCGCATTGTGGCAGGTACATTATGCTCGGTACTAATATGAAAATGTATAACAGGAGCAATAACATTAAACTGATCAGATTCCGCATGAATGTCCAATCCATTCGGAGAATGGATATGCAGTCGGGCATTTGAATCTGTAAAAACATTGCTTCCAGAATTAAGATAGAAAGCCTCGGCTGAAATTCTGTCGCTGAACTTGCCTTCATGTGCATTTACAATATCCTGGCCGCCCATGTTCAGGTCGCCAGTCATGGCCCTTGTGCCATCGATTAACAAATACTGGGTATGGTCATCAGCAGGAGCAGTCAAGCCAGTTAAAGCACTGTGAGCCGTTACACCTCCGCCACCGCCGGCGGATACTAGGTTAACTACAGGCTTCCCAACAGAATCTTTGCTTAGATAGAACCCGGCCGGACTAAATGTAAGCGTATCAGATGTATGAGATGGCCCGTTTCCGTCCTTAAATGTAATACCAGAAACGCCCGAGACATAGAAGTCTCCGGAGATAGTACCCGAAGAACCGATAGTAAGCCTATCTTCCCAGCTAGGAGTTCCAGAGGTTCCTATGTTTTCTTGAATTCTGAATGTGTCTCTATCTCTATCCCAAAAGATCCTGTATTTATTATGGAAGTCCTGTTCACCTACCTCAAAGGCAGCTACAGCAGCATTTCGCAGAGAGGTATAAGTAGGATCAAGACCGGAGGCTCGTACAATAGGGTGCAGAGCCTCTGCATTCATGCGAGACTCGTTTAGCTGGTTGGAAAACTTCTTTCCAAACTTAGGCCATGGACTATAGAATTCGGATTCGAGCGTTGTCTCTGGGAAAGGCATTTATATTCCTATGTCCTGTAGATAGAAACCGCCTAAGCCTGGTACGTCTTGTAGATAGAACCCTCCCGGTCTAACACTTACAGAGTTGAAGCCTTGAACCACGTAAAAATCTGCCGTCGAAAATGAAAAGGTAACCCATTGATTACCTCCGGCTTGGATGTCTTGCGGAAGCTCATCCATGTCCTCCGGATTGACTTCCAGCTCTTCTACGTTTTGGGTTTCCTTTAGATGCTGGTGGTCACCATCAAGAGGTAGGAGCCATTCTTGTTGGGTAGGAATAGGGTATTGAGGTATAAACCACGTACCGGCATAGAAGCCGCCCCTTATCCTAGATCCACCAAAACCCATTCATTTAGGCCCCGCCTTGACTGTGGTGTACTACAGCCTCACAGCTGGCTGGTACTGCCACCTGAAGACCGGCATCGGCAAACCAAGGTATAGGGTTAACCAGAGTTGTTGTAGCGGCTGATGTTGTTATAACGAACAACGTAGTACCCGCAGCATTAGAGAAGGTGTACGCACCTGCGCCCGAAAGGACATAGCCATAAATTCTAACGGTTTCACCGCTTTGAATCGTTGTAGTAGCATTAGCGGCGCATCGTGTGGTTATAGCAGCAAAGCTTTGTACTGACATTACTTTTCCTCTTGCTTATTATAAGCCTGTAAAATAGAGTTAATCCAGCCGACAAACTCAAGAAATGAAAGGACCTCTTCTTCAGTGCAAGATTGTTCGGCCCTATAGACTGGAGGAGACTGACCGCCCAAGGCAAGGTTAAGAAGCTCGTCTTCCTGACTAGTGTTAATTTTCTCAATTAGATCAACAAGTCTTTGCTTGCCGAACCCTACCAATATAAGATTGTCCATGATAAGTCTCCCTATTTAATTATCCGGATTTTTGGTTGACAAATCCACGAAAAATCCGGATAATTCTCTAGAAAGTCGAGGATAAAAATGGATAATCGTCTGCGGCGTCCTAGTACAGCTAGAACCTATACTTCCTTGTATAATAAGTGGATTCTTCCACTTATGACTGGGGAGTGGGACGAAGATAGATTCTATAGATGCATTAACCATTGGAGAAATCGGCATCAACTAGCTCCTCGTACTGTAAAGATTCTCATTAGACTTCTAGGGGAAGAACTAAAGCCCCTAGGTGTAGTCATGCCGGTGAGGGCAGCGACTACTCAAATAATGAAATCTTTACAGGACAAGGAAGCTAAAGCCCTGACGAAAGAGCAGTCCAAGGCTCTTCTGGAAGCTGCGAAAGGTACCGATGTGTACTTGCCTTGCCTATTAGCCCTTCATACTGGTATGCGCCGAGGGGAAGTATTCGGACTGAAATGGGCCGATGTTGATATTTGCAAGCGTGAAATCAAAGTCCAGAGATCCTATAATGGTCCTACCAAGAACGGAAAGACCAGGCTAGTGCCTATTTCCTCGCTTTTGGAGGAAATTCTACTTGACAATTACCCTATGACTCCGGATAATTCTTCTAAGATGTCAGTGATCCCCAAACAATTTGACCCGAACCCTGGGTTGCGGGCAGCTTGCCGTAGGGCTGGAATTGAGCCTGTTAATTTTCATGCCCTACGACATACCTTCGCTACAATGGCTTTAGAGGCAGGGCGAAGTCCGAGAAAGGTTCAACAAGTGCTAGGACACAGTGCTCTTAGTACAACCCTAAACATTTACTGGTCAGTGAGCCAGGAAAAACTAGATATGGAGTTTCTAGGCTAATGCGTAATTATGACGAAGATGAGACTTGTGAGAATTGCTTTATTGAATTGGCAGAGGTGACGAACGACGGACTGGTAGTCTGTCGAATCTGTGATAAGGACCTAAAGAGACAAGCTCGCAAGGCAGAAAATAAACGACGCAAGCGGGAAGAGCGAGAAGACGCCATTCTTACCCATAAAAATTATAGAGGAGGAAAGTAATGAAACTTATTGATTTTGATAAGAAAATCGCCGAGGTAAAGGAAGGCTTTGTTAGTTCAGTACCTAAGGCAGCTATGCCCAAGACAGAGGTCGTAGTAAATGAACACAAACTCAAACTGGTACTAAAGGTCATTTCTAATGAACTTCTAAAAGACCCTGTAATCCTGTCTCTCCTGAGTCTTAGAAATGATCCAACTCCTAAGAGCATGGAATCGTTCCTAGCTACTACTAAGACCTACATCGACTATGCAACCGCAGTCAGATACCGGGAATTGTTCTCCGGTATCTTCATGGAAAAGGAAGTAAAAAATGATCAAGCCGTTTGAAGTCATCGTATTTCAGTTGTTTCTAGACCTCCTGCGGGCGGCAGGGACGGCGCTAAATGCACAGCAGATCGAGATGCTTCGGTCAGCCAGCCAAAACTTTAGCACCAGCTTCAAGGCAGAAGCCCAACTAGCTTGTCTAGAATTCTTGAAAGAGTTCCAGAATAATGTAAAGGAAACCATTGACCAGTTTGAAGCTAGAATAACCAAGATTGAATTAGGAGATACTAAATTTCAAGAAACACTCAAGATCGTAGGTAGCGCTAGTCAGCCAGTGGTAGTACCTTCTAGAGAGTCTCTTTGGCCTATAATCCAAGGTAATCCCCCTACAAAAGTCGAAATCATTTCAGTAAAATCCGAAGAACTTGACAAAAGCCAAAATAATCCGGATAATTAAATAGGAGATAAGAAATTCAATGGATAAAAGGTTACTCAAAAAACTACGACCCGTGGCTCCACAAGTCATTGCGATGTACGAGGGAGGCTCAAGCCTTGCCGAGATTGGCAAGCTTCATAAATGCTCTCCATCGACCGTAGCCTCTCTCCTTGTGGAGTTCAACGTCAATCGAAGACGGAAGGGTCCACGAGGGAAAAATGGAAAATGAAGATTTGACTAAGCAGAAAAAGATTCTAGGTGAATGGGCACTTCGATTCACAAGAAAAGAAAAAGAAACAGCTTTTGCTCAAGGCAAGCTACATACTTATATAAAAGAAGCCGCTAAGTCCAACAAACCGGCTTTAGCACGGGAACTACAAAACGCTGTTTTGAACTCCAAAACAATGAATCCCGTCAAACCCCTTTTTGAGGGGTGGCAAGGATTCACCTCAAATTCAGACGAATTCGGATTACTACAAGTTGAATCCGGTTCAGTTAAACCCAATGCAACTTTCTTTACTAAAGTAAAGAGTTTCTTCAAAGGAATACTAAATGGCATACGTAAACAAACTAGTTAACCCAACACCTTGGAAGGTTGAAATTCCCTATGACCGGAGCGCCTACATCACTGTAGAGCCCGATGGGGAGTTTGAATTTCTCAACTCAGACATGCAGAAAGACTTTGAACCGGGCCAGCCCGGAGCCGAAGAAGTTCGGCACCTTCTTGACACTCACGGTCTGTTCCTGTTGAACCCGGATCTTTCTTATGACCTACAGGCCCTCCGGGCATTACAGTCCAGCCACAAAGCCAAGAAGGCTTCTTATGAAGAGTTCGTCCAGACCGTCCGACAGCGGGCTATGGCTGCTGGTCAGACAATAGACACACAGACTCTTGAAGAATCAATCCAATCAAGCGGGTACGGTGATCGAGTAAACGGAAGAACTGGTATGCCTGGGCTACGAGGTCAGCTAGACGCTCTGAGCAAGAGAATCAAGTTCCTACAGGGCGCCGTAGAAAACGACCCGACGCGGGGTTATATAAAGGATAAGTTCGACCCAGATCGAACATGCTTCGTAACCAACCCACCACGGCAATTTTCGTCAAAGACTGCCCTTACCATGTTCCTTGAGGAGAATCCTACTATCAAAGAGAAGCATGACCAATTCGTAAAGGCACAAAAGAATGGGTAGGATAATCGCAAAGAACGGGCACCAGGTAGAAGTAGTTCAAAAAGGACTACAGCTTGGGACTCTATTTTTCTCTCCAGGAGAGTCTCATCTTCTTAAGAGTTGTCTATCATGGGCCGGAAAGCTAGCCGATGCTCCTGTACTTCCACCGGAAGTAAGTCATCATCCGTTCATTATTCGATTTGGTTCAGAAGGAGAGCACTCACTCGAACGAACAGACAAGACAGGGTTTCTTAAGTTTAATTTAAGGGACCTGGACACTCTAATCGAGTTAGTCGATAATGGTGTGGCTTGTCATTCTACAAACCTAGAAGTTCAGAAACTAGACAAGCTGCGGCGGGGACCACGCGGCTCCGGCGGCGGTAGCCACGGCCCAGACATTTTCGACGGTCGTAACTAGCCTTCTCAATAAGACCCCGGCTTCACCAAGCATCGTCTTGCTAAGACCGAACATCTTCTCGAAAGATGCGGCTCTTTCTGGCGAGCTTACGAAGCTGGGGTCCATTGCCCAATAAATCTCAACAATACCAGCATTAATAAGCATCCGTGAGCAGCCTGGACAAGGCAGTGCGGTAATGTATGCAGTGCATCCCTTAAGGGTAGTTCCCATTCGGGCAGCATTAGCTATTGCATTTTCCTCCGCATGGGCGTACCAACTGTACTTGTCCTTAGTGCGGTCGTGCCTCTCCGGGTGCTTTTCAATACTATCGTTGACCCCACGAGGCAGGCCGTTATAGCCTGTGCTTCTGACTTCCCTGTCAGGTCCCACTATAATGCAGCCCACCTGCGTATGAGGGTCCTTAGATTTACCACGTACCCAATGCGCTCCAATCATATAATGCGAATTCCAGTCCATTTATTTTTTCCTCCAAGCATGACCTTCTTCAAACAAAGCCTTGCTTCTTCCTTTTTTTTGTCTATCTGTTGCGTTATCTTTACATGTACCTAAAAATAAATGATCAGGATTTGTACATGGAGGATTATCACATCTATGGCAAACCAACATATCTTCTGGTATAGGCCCGTTTGCAAGCGTCCAAGCTAATCTAGGAGCGGATCGCATTTTACCATCTAACCAAAAATAAGCACGCCAAGGTCTGTCTTTGGCTTTGGAATAATAACCCTTCCAGTTCCAACAACCGGAAGTCCTCTCCACAGTATTCCAAAATCTCTCACTCCAATCCATAATGTATTCTCCCTTTATCTACCATTTTATCGTAAGCTTCCGAAAGCTTATGTAAATCTAAACCAATAAGACCAAACGACTCCAAGAAATACTCTTTATTTGTTCCCCAAAGAGGGAAATTTAAAGTTATCCATTTAATATGGCGGAACTCGCCGGCGTCCCGCATGAAACTAAACTTCATGTTCCAGACAACATTAGTTAGCTGCTTCGGGTCCATATTTCTATATTCTGCGCGTCTCTTCTGCATAGATTTCACCACATCAGACTCTTTCCTACAACAGAAAACAGCTGTAATAGGAGGAACACATTTAGAGATGTCTATTTTAGCGAAGACAGATCGAGATGTTTTCCATTCTCCCGGGTGTTTAATTACTTCTGGGTAGAAGTTCGGATCCTTAAGCCCGAGAGTCTCTAGAGTGTGAATCTTGCCCCATCTATCCCAAACGGCCTTTGCTGCTGTTTGGTCTATTTCTCTATAGAAGTCAAGGTCATTAAACCACTCTAGAGCACCCTCGTTCTTATCTATGACCCTTTGAATCTTCTCTTCCGTATAGCCTATATCTAGGCCGTACTTGTGGAAAATAGTCATCAAAAGCGTGGTGCCAGATCTGGGATATCCGCCTACAAGTATCATATAGCACTATTAACCACTTCTATTACTTTCTTAATGTGAGGTTCCCATAATGTCAAATGCATAGGCAGGCTTAGGATCTTTTTGTACATTTCTTCGGCTACCGGAAGCTTATACCCGTACTGCGCGTACATAGGGTATAAGTGGTTTGGCTTATAGTGAACACCATAGTCAATATTAGCAGCATTAAGCTTCTCAATGATAGCTTCTCGATTATCAGATTTAATTACAAACAAATGCTGAGCGTTTTTACTGCCTGAGGTTTCCCGAAGGAATTCCACTCCTTTGAGTCCTACCCTGTAGAGAGCGGCTTTATCTCTCCGCTCTTGATTGTCATTATCTAAACGTGTTAAATGAACACGACCCATAGCGGCATTGATATCGTTCATATGATACTTGTAACCTAGCTCAGGTACATCATATTCCCATTTATATGAACCTTGCTGGGTACGTTGGAAGGTTGACTTGTCAATGCCACACCACCGTAGCTGTAACAGTCTTTCGTATAAGGCTTGATCATTTGTAGTAATCATTCCGCCATCCCCGCAAGGCAGATTCTTAACAGCGTGAAAGCTAAAACAAGTCAACCCATAAGATCCAATCTTCTTACCGTTAAACTCGGCCCCGCAAGCGTGCGCGGCATCCTCAATCACAGCCAAGCCATGACGGTCCCTAAGCCAGTAAAGATAGTCAATATCTACCGGATTTCCTCCATAGTGGACCACCATAATCGCCTTAGCGTATGGAGCATAGGTAGCTGCTTGTTTGAGGTCTATATTTAGAGTATCCGGCTCAATATCACAGAAAACTGTAGAAGCTCGCTGATACTTGATGACATGATTCGTAGATACAAATGTCATAGGTGTAGTGATAACCTTATCACTGGATTGTACTCCAGAGACTATCATAGCTAAATGAAGAGCCGAGGTCGCAGAATTCAAAGCCACCGCAAATCGGCAGCCAATGTACTCCGCAAATTCCTTCTCAAAGGCAACAGTTTCCGGACCCTGACCAATCCAGCCAGACGCCAGAACCTTCTGGACTGCCGCTTTGGCTTCATCGTATACGAAAGGTTTGAATAATTGAATCACTTATTGCACTTCACTCGTAAAGAAGACTCATATCGGCTAACTTGTACATTTTCAAACTTACATCGCTCAAGAAAATATCTTACGGTAATATCAGTAAATACGTTTACCCTGTGATTATTCTGTAAGGTTCCCTTGGGTCTAATAATAAACTCTTCTCCGTGCCCGTCCGCACAAGTGAAAGCTAGAATACCACCAGGAACAAGGATTCGATGCCACTCGTCAAACACTTCAAGGATATCCCGTAGCTGATCTACGTAATTGGTAATTATAAAATTAACCCTCTCATTTGGAAGGTTGATCTTGCTAGCCGATCCCATGAAGCCAGTTATTACGCCTGTGGTGAAGCTAGTGTCCATCCCCATAGCATTAGCAATAGGAAAATGACCACAACAAACATCTAAACCTTGACCCACGGCAAACTGAGTAAGCCAATCCCTATCCGGATCATGTTGGCTTCGTATATCTGCAATATTTCTAGCTTTGACCATCTGCCTGGCGAACAGTGCTTCTAAGTCGTCAAGTACCTCATGTAGAGTATACTTTCTATCACTTACCTTAGGATCAGCCTTAACCTTCATTTTTCTCTGCCTCTGCTACTACCCGGTCTTTTTGACGTAGTCGCCAGAACTTGACACTAGTAGCCTTCTGGGTTTGGAACAAATCATATACAGACTGCTCTGTCCAGACGTTATAATGTAAATCATTAGGCACATTTACTGTTTGCCCGTTAACAGTCATAGGCGAGTAATTCATACCGTTCAAATTCCAGGCTTCCCCTACGCCTGTGAAGAAAAACCGTCCACCAGGCATGAGTCTCTTCCAAATCTGATGAAGGGCTTCTTTATGGGTATTTAGCTTCCAATGTTCAAAATTCTGAATACTGATAATGTAGTTGTACTCTTCATCTTCCAAATCTTGTGACAATCGGAACACATCAGTTACATCAAACCGTAACTGATACCCTAACCCGTGGTTTTTATTAGCTTTTTCGATTGCCGTAGGAGAGATATCAATGCCCTTCACAATTAGGTCAGGACGCATCTTTTTCAGTTCAGCGGCAAATGCCCCCTGACCGCATCCAATCTCTAGTACACGGGCATCCTGCGGGACACATTTTACAATAGTTGGCAGTACCCAACCGCTTTGGCGAGGCCAATCATCCCTTTGGTGCCTAATCTCCCAATATTCAGGAGAGTTGACTTCTAAACCATTGATGATCATTTTACGCCTATTCCCCAACAAGCTCCATTGAAATAAAACACTTTCTCCACGGTAAAACCGGCCTCCTCTAAAACTGCCTCCATACCATTCAAGCAGAATCGCCAGCAATCAAACGCAGTATTACCATCCGGACACAATTCAGGAGGAAGACCTATCAAGCCTTCTGACTCGTCTCTTGGAGCATAAACAACCACTATACCTCCCGGCTTGATTATACCATAAATGGCAGCCATAAGCTTGAATGGATTTCTAACGTATTGGAAACAAGAACCTGAGATTACCAAGTCCGCAGATAATGAAGGAAACTCATAGTCTCCAACCATGACCTCATCTACGTTAGGGCCGGGAACCCTATCAACTCCTGTATATTTCCAAGAGGGCAGCATTATGTCTTTGAATGTTCCATTGACATCGTAACTGCCTACGTCTACCACTTCAAGGTCTACCCTATCTGAGTAACGACCATAAATAGCAGCCATCATCTTTCTCTTGTTTCTATTATTCATTTAGATTTAGCGCCTTCGTATCTCCAAAGACGAACCTGTCTCGGATGGAGTCTTCGGGCTGCGGTCGTCTAAATCTCATAGTCTTGTTCAATAAATTGTCCGGGTGAATCACCTGCATCCACGTAGGAGCGCCCTGCCGAACCTGAACCACATTATATTCTGATTCTGTAGCCAGAGTATGGCAGCACTGATAAGTAGTGAGTAAATGCCCGTTATCAGGCTCCACAAAAGAAATGAACGGACTTCTATTGGAATTCTTAGGATAGACAATACCCCTATCCCACTTGTAACCACGGACAATATTTAGCCAAAACTTAGGCTTAGGCTGGGTTAGCCAAGCCTCCAGGGCTCCGTCTCTTATCTTTTCCATATGATCCTTGGCTATAGCGTCATCATTGTCGCAACGTGAGGTAATAATGTAATCGGTATTTTGATAGCCAATATAGTCTGATACTACATTAGAGATATACTCCAACTGGACAGAACGTCTATGGATAGGGTCAGAACCCTCAACCTCAGGCCATTTGTGGCCTTCAAAGTTGTGATAAATAACCTCGGCCGGATAAGAGTCCAGAACTGAGCGGAACTCTTTGGGCGTTCGAGAATCGGACACGAGCAACCAAGTGAAGTCCTTATTGGTCTGGGCTAAAACACTCGGGATAGTGAACGTCTCGAACAACTTCTGGCGCTGCTTGAGCCAGTCGAGGTCATAAAGGTCGCAATTCCATTGGGTAACTAGATAATGTTTCATTTCTTTCTCATTATAATCATGTTGTGCCTAAAGGTTATATATTCGATCCCATAGGTATTCTTACCTGACAAGTCCCAAATTACAGAGTCAATTAAATTTTTAACGTATTCTACAAATGTGGGGCAGGGAACATCCTCTTTACGATTTTCGTTATATGAAGTCTCTACGTCTTCAACAATATATAAACCCTGGCGTTCAACAAGAGGGAAGAAGGTTTCAAATGCAGCAATTTGATGGCTCCAAGAATGAGAAGCGTCATCAATGATAATATCACACGGACCAACAGCTTTAGACGTTTTAGCTAAATCATCCTTATTTCCTAAATCGCACGCATGAAAACTAAACCTATCAAATCCAAGAGATCTATACCGCTTCTGGATATCTACTCCATGGATTTCTGCCTTGGTGAAATACTTGTCCCACACCCACACAGAACCACCAAGATTGACTCCTAACTCAAGAACCTTATTGGCTGTATCCTTATAGGGAAGGAAAATCTCATCGTAAACCGCACCGAAACCGGAATTGTTTTTATCTGTGCATTTACGGACTCCTCTATTGATTTCATTTACAAGCTCTACAATTGTTGCCAAGGAAGTTCCTCCACCTGAGTCCATGTGAACTCTTGGTTATACGGATCAACTTTACTTATTCGTTTCTTCATCCTAGCAGTAGGCTCAGGCAAACTGCTTCTCTGCAATAGAACGGCGTGCCAACACCAAATACCGTTGAACTCAGCCGGTTCCTTGGCGCTCTCATCCCCTCTAAGAACCTCTAGCGGCCACGCGCGCCCGTACTCGTACCTCTTAGACTCGTGGGCCTTGTGTCCATTAACCTTAGTTTCATTTGATACAAAATATCTGTTTTTTTCTTTTTTGATCATTTTCCAAGAGATTCGCACCGTCTGAGGATGCTTGTCTGGAAAATCCGCCCGAATGTTAATAAAAGCCTTCATTCTTTCTAGACAAGGTAAAGGATAGACCTCATCAGAGTCTACCCAGAATACCCAATCGTGCTTCTTAGACATCTTGTTCTTAAGAACAGTATAATCCCGCCCATGCTCAACAGGCATCTCAAGAACCGTAATTCCAGTGGATCGCATTTCACGAATCGTGTGGTCCCGACTACCCAAGTCGATAGCTTTAGCCTGTGGGAATACTCCCAGAACGGGTCGAATCACGTCCGCGATGAACTGGTCATCGTCCTTAGCAGTTATGTAAACACCTAGATTCATCTCTTATAATACTCTAATGAGGGGTACTTGTCAATAATACGCCAATAGACCATTTCTACAAGTTCAGGAGATTCCCAAGGTTCCTTCTCGAACCGGTTATTTGGTTTCTTATAGACTGCTTTACTTACCATTTCTAGCCAATCCTCAGAAACAGGCAAACCAATCCATTTACACAAATCCTCTATCTCTGTATATGGCTCTTTACATAACTCTTCGTGCCGTAAATGAAACACATCCTGTCCTGCCATAACCTCTTCGGCTGCTGTATAGAAGCGAGAGTATCGGCGAATCAGTACGCGCAGTCGCCCATAGGGATTAGGGTGAATCCTAATCCACTTAGGGCTCTGGTACCAAGCTGAAATATTATCGAGCGGGTGCCTTGAGACGTGAAGTGTCTTAACCGGCATACCCATGTACTCACCAAATTTAGTTAGAATGTCAGAAGGGGCTCCCCGTTTCTTGACTTCGTTTACAGCATCCCACCCACACTTATCACCCAGAACCAGAATGTTATCCTTGTGTGTACGTAAACCAACCAAATTGGTTTGAGCAACAATGGCCTTCCGCTCTTTGCCCAAACCTGTCCCAGAAGTGCGGGCGATGATAGCTTCTCGATTCCAAACTCCCGGATCGCGAAACCAACGCGAAACCGGCTTTTCCTCCTCAGAGATGCAAGCGTTGGGGTGACTATCGAGAATAGCCGACAGAATAGTATGTCCACACCGACCCTCCCCTATAAAATGTAACCAGTTCAAAATTCTCCCCTTCCGCCTAATTATCCGGAGTTCCTAGGCGTTTGTCAAGTCCTAATAATCATCATACAAAGGTCTAAATCTGCGCCGAGGAGGTCGCCGGCCAAACTGTTGTTCGTACATATCCCCTTCTTCTCTAGTTGATATTCGTTTACCAGACAGCTCTTCTCGTTCCCGAACTAGTCTCTGGAAATCCTGGGCCGCTCTCGCTTCGGACCAGACATCTCCAACAATTGCGCCTTCAATTCTGGGGACTGAAATCTGCTTAGATATAACGGTCCAGATAGCCAACATCAAGGCATCACATACGTGGTCGCCTCGGTAAGGATCACTTATTATCCAGCCTTTCTTTTTATCTGGATTAGCGTCTTTATTTTTCGCGTTCTCTTCTACTTTATTTTGTGCTCTCATCATCTGATCGTGAAGAACCTGACAATGGGCTTCATCAAATATAAGGTTTCCATTGTGAGCCAGATTGTTGATGAATTCGTAAGTCTCTGTTCGCCAGCTTACCACGGATGGTCCCTTAGGTCTCCATGTAATATCAGTAGGCCAAGGCTTACCTTCTGCTGTAAATTCCTCCAGCTCAGGGATTACAGACGGATCAACGTCAAAGATTGTAAGACCCCAAGGACCAAAGCCACCAGCCAACCTCTGAATCCACTGAGGAACGAACATTCTTAGAGCGTTCATGTGGTATTTCATGGTCTTATCGTCTTTTTCAAAGTAGTCCCTAGCTACTATAATATGCTTACCATCAAAACCTGCCAGTACAGCGGCAAAGTTTTTAGGTCCTTGATCCACTCCAAGGACAAATTTACACTTGCCATATATACTTGAATCCACCCTAGTCAGGTGGGCAGGGACAATATTAGGAAACTTCGAACCGTCTGTGCTCACCATTAGACCGGCAAATTCAGTATCATACTCCGCATCTGTAAGCATGAACCTGGCAGCTTCACGTTCAGACTGTACATATTCCGGGTTATCCTCTGGAAGCATCTGGTATTGAAGCATTGAATAATTCCAAGGACAGCCAGCAGAAATGAGCCGTTGCTCGGGCTTCAATCTGATAACCTGACCTTTGGCGTCCTTGCCCACAGCGTAGGTCATTCTGCCTAGGATACCACCAAACCCCTGCGGAGTACCCAACATGACTATACGGCCCAACCTTGAAGTCATACGGGCCTTCAACTGGCCAAGGATAGAATCGTCTACCCAACCCGGCTCAGCGATGCCGGCAAACTCTAACTCAGCACCTGAAATAGAGCCTTTAGCTTGGGCTGACTTGATCCTTAGTACAGAGCCCCATCTTGAGGTGTAAACGTATTCACCTGACTTATCTTCGGTAATTGTAACCAGCTTGTTAGAGTAGGGATAGAAAAGAGCTTCCAAGAATCCAGTGATGTAGGATATTTCATACTTGGCATCTCCATAAATTCTGGCTAAGATCCAGGATTCTGTGCCGGGAGTCAGGAACGCTAATGTTGCCAATGTCGCAAGCAAGAAGCTCTTACCGCCTCGGGCAGCTCCTGTGCCTACAATATCTCGCTCTTGAGCCGCAAGAGCAATAACTTGACTCTTATGAGGTCGTTTTCTAGTCTCAGCTCGTTTGAATATCTCCATCTTCCGTTCGAACGTGTCAACCTTAGGTTCAACCACCTCCGACGAAAGATCAGTTCTCCACTCTTCAAACTTACTATTCTTTATTTCTGCCAAAGGAAACGTCGAGTGACAGCAAGGGCAATGTGCGAGCGCACCTCTCCATAGGAGTTCCATCCACCTCATTATGAGGTTAACGTCTCCAGAGGGATCATATAACTTCTCTAGGTGTTGAATCGCCTTATAGCGATGTGTTGGAGGGTTATCCGTATTGTCCCGAATATGTTCTAACTGTCTATAGCAATGCTTATAAAGAGAATCAGACGTAAAATCATCAGGCTTCAAGATACTACTCATCAACGAGTTAGTATCTACTTCTTTCATTATCCGTTCATGGCGGTTAGCCATGTACTCTCGGACCCGATCAGACTGTCTTAGTTTAATGTATTTTCTATTCTCATACGAACCAGGAATACATCTGGCACTAAAAACTTTACGAGCGGCAATGATGGCACCCACGTTGTTATCCAACATGAAGTCACACCACTCCCGCTCTTCGGCAGATAGTTTTGATTTTTTTCGGCCAGCAGTCCAGGTCTTTCGCTTTTCAGCATAAGCCTTTCGCTTATCAATCTGATCTTGAGTAAGCGGCGGCTTAGACCCAGCCTCCTCCGGATTCTTCTCGTTCTGGCTCATTATCTAATTCCTGATCCAGTGCTTTCTTGAAAGAAGGATTGTCATTCTTCTTGATTGCAGATTTTAGACAATCCAGCAAGGCATTATCTAAATCAATAGATTTATCTCTAGGAGACGCCATTACGACTCCGTGGAATATATCTTGCAGCAGCAGCGCCGGCGGCAGAGCCTACAGCCCCGACCGCAAGCATTGGAAGCCACAATTTACCCATAAGTTCCCTATAATCTCCCTCGATAGCTAGAAATCGTTTATCTATTTCTTTTAGTTGCGCATCGTGAAGATCCCTGTCTACCTTGGAAGCATTGAGAATCGCAGCCCGGCCAGTTTCACCGTTCAGGTGTTCAAGGCGACGTGCTATCTCAGAAGACACTAAATTACGAGCTTCATAATCAGCTTCTCTATAAATATCAATACGGCCTTCCAAGGCTATGATCTTTTCTTCAAGGCGCGTGAGACGTTCGCCTAATTCCGACTTAGCTGTAATTGGCATTAATAAAACCACGAGTAATAGTAACATTTCTTTGAATTTGCTATTTTTTAACATATTAGTTCCATCATTTTGGATCAAATTCAACATGGATGTGGTCCTTCTCTAGAACCACGTCGTAAGCCACGCCTAGGTTCTCCTTCATTCTTTGGACCCACATTTTGCTGGCTTCGTGGCCTTCCATGACGTTGTGCGTTCTAATATCAAACGCTTCATTTACATAATGCTTGCTTCCCTTCATGTGGGTACTATCATTTCCCGATGTAACCCAGACTGTCTGGTCGTGCAGATCAGGAGCCGTCTCCCTTGCCACATCTAGTATCTTTCTAATTTCGTGGTCAAAATGCCGACCGTTAATTTTTACTGTAGGCTTTAGTGCGAGTTTTTTCATTACACCATTACCTTCTTTTTCTTGCAGGCTTGGCTAAAATCCCGGCAAGACTCCGCTGTGGTAGCCTCCGGAACTCTAGAGTCCCTTGTGCTTGAAACATAACCCATCTTATTTAAACTATCTTCTGGAATTATCCAATGGTTCTTATGGTTACACTTAGGACATTCACCATAGGATAGGCCTTCCTCAAAGAGAGTCTTAAAGAAGTCTTGTCCGGCCTTAGCCGAAATAAGGTGAGAGATAACTTGCATTTTCGTAGTCTCAGGAGTGTCCTGATCCAGGAGAATGCTTACCAGCGCTTTGGCGTTCTTATCGTCTAACTTATCATCGTATTTCTTCATGGAACCTCTATTTAATTATCCGGATTTTCAGGGTTTTTTTCAACCCTAAACGACAAAACCCCTAGGATTGCTCCTAGGGGTTCCTTTTAATGTACGCTGGGTTCTGCGACCCATGCCGTAAGTTTTAGAACAAATGTCTTAAAATCGGAATAGACTGTAGGACTGTAAGAACTGGGTTAGTTCGAACTGCCATAATTCTCTGGGCTTTGTGAAGAGCTTCAAGGGCTCCCTCTTCATCACCTAGAACCGCCGATACCTGGGCAAGATTTAGCAATGAACAAACCACGTCCGGTCCACCAAGCGAACCGCCTCCACCGAATACCTGAGCCGATGCACCGCTTGTGCAAGTCGATAGATACAGATTTGCAGCACCAGAAGCTGGGTTTTTTGCGTCTTCGTAATATGTCCCAGTTACCTGAACATTTCCCTGTACGGCTGTGCTGGAACCTCCCGCACCGCCGACGCCGCCGTCGCCACCCTGACCGCCGCCATTACCGCAATTCTCTTCGCAGCCCGCGCCGTTCTGGTTGTCGCCGTCGTTGCCGTTACCGGCGTATGCCGCACCCGCGAACACCATGCTCGCGAACACAGCTAGTACGATACTCTTCATTTTCTCTTCTCCCCTTATTAGCCCGTAAGTGGGCCAAACTTGGAGCGGGTTGGGGGGTTCGAACCCCCGGCCTATAGTTTGGAAAACTATCGCTCTACCTACTGAGCTAAACCCGCAATAATTCCTCTAATCCTAGAGGACCTTCTCAACCCTATATTAGGAAGAAGGTCTTTCATTAACTCTACAGCGCAATAGCCTGTAACTTTGCAAACAAAAGTATCTTTTCTACTAGCTCTCTTGGGTACTACTCTTGTATATTTTCTTTTCCACAAAACGGAAACTCTAGCTATTACGTCTTCATCGGTCATATCTATTCGAACACAAGGATGACGGCGGCGACCTACCTTCATAACCGTAAAGCAACCTTCGCCTTCAAGAAGTCCAGCTAACCACAGTAAATCATCGTGGTTGAGTTCTATTCGTGGATATCTTGATTTTCTCATATGTCACGGGTGCTTATTTCTATGCCAGGAAGTCCAATTATCTATACAGTAAGTAAACGCATCATCATCCGGCGCACAGTAACAAGCATATGCCCATTCCTCGGACGTAGTAGGAACTCCTATTACATCCTCGCAGCCCTTTACAGTTTCATCTGCTGAAAGGTTTCCGTTCAAGGGACCCGCAGCACAGGCGAGGATTAATAGAAATGGTACCCCCAGAAGGATTCGAACCTTCACGCCCCTCTCGGGGCTCCAGTTTTTGAGACTGGCGTGTCTACCATTCCACCATGAGGGCATCATATAAAAGCAAAACAAACAATAATGATAATAGATGAAATTCCTATAACCCAAGAAACAATACCTGCTTCTCTAGCAGAGAAAGCATCTTTTATTTCTATGTTTTTAGGAGCTACTGGTTTCATCTGATTTCCATTCATTCCACTGATCCAGGCAGGCAGCAAAGTCTTCAATTTTTTCCTGCTCAAGGCAGTATGCAGCCCACTCATCGTGGGTCCGCGGTGGTCGATTTACACATGCAGTAAAGAATACACCAACTAGAAAGCCAACAGCTAGTCCAAGTATGACTAGAACACTAAATCTTACTACGAATTGTTCCACAGTCATTGCCTTATTTATTTTATGGTACCCTTGGAGGGAGTCGAACCCCCATGCCCATTACAGACGCTGCGTTCTAAGCGCAGTGTGTCTACCGTTCCACCACAAGGGCGTACCCGTTAAGCTGCTTCGTTCCTATGCTTGGCAATAAATTCCGCGACGTAAGAAGCCACCCAAGCACCCGGCTTCGTAACCGCCGTAAAACCTTGGCCCTTCACAAGACCATAGATTTCATCGTGATACTTTGAAGAAGCCCATCGTTGTTCGGGGTTCACATCCAAGTGAATTGCCGCTAGATCCACGCCAACTGGGAGAACCTTCTCAATCTGCCAAGCTGTGTAGATTGAAAGCCAAGCTTCATTTACAAGTTTCTCTCTTAGGCTTCTAGGCTCACCAGTGAAGGTCTTAGTGTGGAAAGTTGTTCCACCCTTGCCTTCTGTATAAACAACAATAGCAGTTACATATTCCTGTCTGTGGTCGTGCATCTGAGAATCTGTGCCAATGAAGACAGCTTTGTTATCGCCCTGTGCAGCTTCAACTACAGCAGCAGCAATATCCTTCACGATTGTCTTGTCGATCTTTAGCCACTTCTTTGTAAGCATTCCCTTATCAGGAACTAGCCTCATCTTCGACCTCTGCATCTACAAGGTTTGCACTACCAAAATAACCATAATTTACAGACTCTACAAAAGCAATAAACTTATCAAAAAAATCTTCGTATTCTTGCTCTGAAAAAGGTGCTTCATCTTCTTTAATGATATGCCCAGAAAGACTTATTGCTGTATTTTTCATTTTATTTCCATGGCGGAAGGGGTGGGACTCGAACCCACGCAGGCCGTTAGACCTGACTCTTGTTTAGCAAACAAGTACAATAGCCGCTCTGTCACCCATCCAACGAAATACCCTTAAATTCGCCTTCTACAAGAAGACCGCTCTTAACTAGAAAGACTGTAGCCGCACTTGCAATTAAAGCGGCTCGTTCTCTATCTTTTACATTTAATTCAACTGAAACTACGTACTTCACTGTACCTCCCGGTACGCGTATCTTGTAACTTCTACGCTAACAACTAAAGGGCCGGGATTCCGAAGGCCATCGCTACGTATGGGGCGATACCACCTAAGAAGTCCATAAAGCTAGCCCAAAAACCGCTAGGGGGCGTATTATTACCGATCTTCACACAATACTTCTCATGCTCTAGAGGTACAGTAGTTGCCGCTGTATTTCCTTCCGCATCTCCCACGAAGCGAGCCCAAGCACGAGCTTCTAATTGAACGCTCTGATTAGCCAGAGACGTGATTGCATTTTCCTTTACAGGCTCTTTACAGGCTTCAATATAACTGCGACCAATTGCGCCTATGGCCATTCTATCGCTTGAAATTACTGCTCCTGCACATCCTGTCAATAATATGGCTCCGAAGGTGAGAGTCGAACTCACATAATACTGTTTAACAGACAGGCTCATTGCCGTTATGATACCTCGGAATGAAAAGAAACGGAACATCGAGTATTGCATCTCGAAAGGACAGCGCAACGAGTTGCCATTGTTTGCCGTCCTACCTATCGTTAGGCATCCCTAGCAGGAATCTCCAAGTGTCCTTGGTTCATCTCCTCCTCAGCCAGTGGGCCCTCGGAGGCTTGCACCTGCTCGATAGTGCTTTGGGGGCCAGCCGTTGCCATACCCCTATTCAGCCATGTTCCTCCCCAGGGGCGCGCACCCCCAAGTTATCTAAATGGTACAGGTGGTAGGAGTCGAACCCACAACCATCTCGGTGTAAACGAGGTGCTCTACCGTTGAGCCACACCTGCATGAGATCATCTATCCCCAATTATCTGCATTTCGTCGCCGTTTGTCAAGTGATGTCGCCATTCTTTTCAATAGCCTGGTCTTCGTATTTTCTAGCTATCTGGGAATAGAATTCCTTGGACACGCACTCAAGAGTTCCGATAACTTTACAGATAGTAGCATATCTGGATGTGTGTTTAAACCAAGCAAGTAAAATCCTATAGAATGTATAATTTACATCACCCTCAACCCAGCCAAGAGTCTCTAGTTCCTTAGCTAGACCTTCAATATGACCATCGAGAATATTTCTTCTGTCTTGTGTAATATACGGCATGTTCTCCCCTTACGTTTATGGTACTCCTACAGGGAATCGAACCCTGATCTTCAGTTAGAGAGACTGATATTCTACCACTAAACTACAGGAGCATGGTAGACCCACGGGGCGACGATCCCCGTTTTCCGGCTTGAAAGGCCAGTATCCTAACCAACGTAGATGATGGGTCCAAAAACCTGCTGGGTTCTTATAGGGAGGACCCCCGGGGAGTTTATCCTCGGTCAGGTACCAGCACCTCCCAAGCTATGGCGGCTCTTGGGAGAATCGAACTCCGTCCTCAACCTTGACAGGGTAGCGTGCATACCGTTACACTTCAAGAGCCTTGTATGGTACCCCCGGAGAGATTCAAACTCCCGACGCCCGCGGTAGAAACGCGGCGCTCTGTTCACTGAGCTACGGGGGCATGGTGCGGTAAGGGAGAATCGAACTCCCGCACTATCCTTGGCAAGGATATATTCTACCATTAAATTACTACCGCTTATAATGTCTTGATATTCGCTACAATTGAAACAGTAAGAGCGTTTTGTCCTTCTAAAGTGATCTCAAATCTTGACTTTTCGTTTAAGTTCTTAAAAATACAATTCTTAATTTCATACAACGCCTTACCATCAACCTCTCCTTCTTTGAAAGTCTTTCTGACAAACGCTACGTCTTCCTTAGAAAATGAAACAAATTGTCTAATAAAACCCAAAGCAAGAAGTTTATCGGCTGTTGTTACCGGAATACCGTAAAGATCCAACGTACCAGCATTATGAAGCTTCTTCAAGTATTGCCTATCTCGGTTGCATAGATATGTTGAGGACTTCAACATATCAGACCCATCAGCAACAGCCGCCTTTACTCCCAAATTGTAATGAGAATCAGGACCCAAAACCTTCCGTCGTCTACGATAACTCATTTCTCTTCTCCCCTTAACATAAATGGTAGCCTCGGAGAGAATCGAACTCCCGACGCCCGGTTTCGAAGACCGGCGCTCTGTCCGCTGAGCTACGAGGCCATTAACTATGGTGCCGCCGGTAGGAGTCGAACCTACGTCTTCTGCTCTTCAGGCAGACGCTTGAACCGTTTCAGCTTCAGCGGC
>Ga0180062_1000013_pt1 | contig 27634 bp, 29 predicted proteins | sample EasRivT45_16_10D_FD_121775 | JGI IMG/M metagenome (GOLD analysis project Ga0180062, IMG submission 121775) | Soil microbial communities from meander-bound floodplain in the East River, Colorado, USA - East River metaG ERMLIBT45_16_10D | ecosystem: Environmental > Terrestrial > Soil > Floodplain ... | reverse complement strand
CGTGCCTGTCGGTGCTCACTGATGAGCAGTTCTTCCAGGGCGCGCTCCAGCACCTGCGGCAGGCGCGCGCCGCCTGCACGCTGCCGGTGCTGCGCAAGGATTTCACTCTCGACCCCTACCAGGTGTACGAAGCGCGCGCCGCGGGGGCAGACTGCATTCTGCTGATCGTCACCGTCCTCGAGACCGCGCGCATGCGGGAGCTGGAGGAAGCCGCGCACGAGCTCGGAATGGCGGTGCTGGTCGAGGTGCACGACGCGGCCGAGCTTGAGCGCGCGCTTGTGCTGAAGACCCCCCTGATCGGCGTGAACAACCGCAATCTGCGCACCTTCGAGACCCGGCTGGAGACAACGCTCAATCTCCTCGACCGCATTCCGCGTGACCGCATGGTCGTCACCGAGAGCGGGATTCTGACGCGCGAACATGTCGGCACGCTGCTCGCGCGCCGAGTGGGCTGTTTCCTGGTCGGTGAGGCTTTCATGCGGGCGGCGGATCCCGGTGTCGAGCTGGACCGTCTCTTCGGCGAAGCGGCATGATGGACCGCGCCGCCGCGGTTCTGGCACAATGCCGGCATGCTGCCTACGCTCGATGAATTGATCGTCGCCTTCGACAAGGGCCTGCGCACGGTGTTTGCACCCGCGCAGTCATTGCGCCCGACCCCCGGGGACGCGATTGCCGAGGCCGATCTCACCGGCGAGCAGCGCGCGCATGCAGCGGCGCTGATGCGCGTCAATCACAGCGGCGAGATTTGCGCGCAGGCGCTCTACCAGGGCCAGGCACTGACCGCGCGCAACCCGCGGGCGCGGGCGGCACTCGAGCGCGCTGCGCAGGAGGAGACCGAACACCTGGCGTGGACCGAGCGCCGGATCGAGGCGCTGGGCGGCCGCAAGAGCGTGCTCAACCCGGCGTGGTACGCGGGCTCGTTCGCGATGGGCGCGCTGGCGGGATTGCTGGGCGACCGCTGGAACCTGGGGTTTCTGGCGGAAACCGAGCGCCAGGTCGTGAAGCACCTCGAAGGGCACCTCCAGCGGCTGCCTGCGGCCGACGGGAAAAGCCGCGCGGTGCTGGAGAAGATGAAGGAAGACGAGGCTCGCCACGCCACCAGCGCCATCACGCACGGCGGCGGCGAGCTGCCGGAACCCGCGAAGCTCGTGATGCGAATGTCATCGAGGGCGATGACCGAAACCGCCTACTGGCTCTGAGGGGACGCACACAATTTTCGCCCGCCGTTCTGCTCGAAAATTGTGTGCGTCCCCAATTTCCCTTCACGCTTCCCGAAGCTCGAAGTCGTGCGTGATCTCGGCGGTCTTGCCGAGCATGATCGAAGCCGAACAGTACTTATCCGCGGAAAGGTGGATGGCGCGCTCGACCTGCTCGCGCTTCAGCCCCCTGCCGGTGACGACGAAGTGGAAGTGGATGCGCGTGAAGACCTTGGGGTCCTCCCGCGCGCGCTCCGCGGCGATATCCACCACGCAATCGGTGACGGACGCGCGACCCTTCCTGAGGATGTGCACCACGTCGTAGGCGGTGCAGCCGCCGGTGCCGATCAGAACAGTCTCCATCGGCCGCGGCCCGAGATTGCGCCCGCCGCCTTCCGGGGCGCCGTCCATCACCATCGCATGGCCGCTTTCGGATTCGCCGACGAAGGCGACGTTCTCGATCCACTTGATTCGGACTTTCATGATGCGCCGCAGGCTCAGCGATTGACGAGACTGCGGAGATAATACCAGCCGATCCCGACCACCTCGCGGAAGAACAGGCCGCTGTCCCTCAGCGCGCGCGCATCCGGCAGGAAATCGAGCACGGTCAGCTTGAAGCGTGTGGCATACCCCGTCGGAGCCGGGATGACGGTGAAGCCGGCGTGCTCGAACGCGATGCGCGCACGGTGCATGTGCCAGGCGTGAGTGACCAGGTAGATCGTCTGGATGCCGGCGGGCTTCAGCACGGCGGCGCTCTGTTGCGCGTTCTCGAAGGTATTGCGCGAGCTCTCTTCGACCCACACGACCGATACCCCGAAATCCTGCATCAGCACGTGCCTCATCAACTGGGCCTCGGGAACGGAACTGCCTTCCGGGGCGCCGCCCGAGGCGAGCACCGGCTTTCCGAGCGCGCGGTGCAGATGGGCGGCGTAACGCAGTCGCGGCAGGACCACTGTCTTCACGGTGTCGGCTCCGTACTCGGGCGCAGAGTGGTAGGTGCCACCGCCCAGCACCACGATAGCCTGACCGCTCTTGTCAGCGACCGGGTTGCGCGGCGCGGGCTCGATCAGCCACAACAACTGGTCGGCCACATACTGCATGGACAGGGGATAGAGCACGATGAACGCGAGCAGGACCGGCTTCCACCCCGAGAGCGGCCGGCGCCACGCCACCACCACGGCGACGAGCAGGATGATGAGTGCAATGCCCAGGGGTTCAAGCAGGATGGATATCGACTTGATGGTCAGGATTTCCATATGGAACAGGTCGGGGGGCGCTCAATCGGCAACAGGCGTCAATCGTAAGCGGCCAGGCCGGGCCGGGAAAGGATTTTCGGCTCACTGCGGGGCATGAATCGAGCGCCGACAGGTTGACACAGAAGTCTGATTTCCAATAGAATTCGCCCCTTTCCAGGGAATGGCGGCAGTCCGATGAAGACGTTCAGCGCAAAGCCGGACACGGTCCAGCAGGGGTGGTTTATCGTGGATGCTTCCGGCAAGGTGCTCGGCCGGCTCGCGTCCGAGATCGCCCGGCGCCTGCGCGGCAAACACAAGCCGGAATTCACGCCGCACGTGGACACCGGCGATTATATCGTCGTGGTCAACGCCGATAAGCTGCGCGTGACCGGCCGCAAGAGCCAGAACAAGATCTATTACCGGCACACGACCTATCCCGGCGGCATCCGCAGCGACACCTTTGCCAAGCTGCAGGCGCGCCAGCCGGAGCGCGTGTTGAAGCTCGCCGTGAAGGGCATGCTGCCCAAGGGGCCGCTCGGCTACGCGATGCTGAAGAAGATGAAGGTGTACGCGGGGGCGAGCCACCCGCACTCGGCGCAGCAACCGCAACCACTGAAGATCTAGGGGCACCATGGCACTGGAACGACAGCATCACTATGGCACCGGGCGCCGCAAGACCGCGGTGGCGCGGGTTTACATCCGGCCCGGCAAGGGAACGATCACCGTAAACGGGCGGCCGGTCGACGAGTTCTTCTCGCGAGAAACCGGCCGCATGGTCGTGCGCCAGCCCCTGGAACTGACGAAGACCACGACGAGCTTCGACATCATGGTCAACGTGGACGGGGGCGGCGAATCGGGACAGGCCGGTGCGGTGCGCCACGGTATCACGCGCGCGCTGATCGAGTACGACGCGGCTCTCAAGCCCGCGCTCAAGAAGGCGGGTCTCGTCACGCGCGACGCGCGCGCGGTCGAGCGCAAGAAGGTGGGCCTGCACAAGGCGCGCCGGCGCAAGCAGTACTCGAAGCGCTAGAATCATTTGTTCGCAGCTAAGCCGCCTGCGGGCGGCTTTGTTGTCTGTGGGCCTTGAATCGATGACGAAGAACGGCATCAGGACGAGCATCGTTGGCGGCACCGGATACACCGGGGTCGAGCTGCTGCGTCTGCTCGTCCAGCACCCGCATTGCGAGCTCGTGACCATCACCTCGCGCAAGGAAGCGGGGATGGGGGTGGCGGAGCTGTTCCCCAATCTGCGCGGAAGCGTGGGGCTCAAGTTCTCCGACCCTGCGCGGGCGCCGCTTTCGGCCTGCGACCTGGTGTTCTTCGCGACGCCCAACGGCGTCGCCATGGAGCAGGCGCGGGCGCTGGTGGACGCAGGCGTGCGCGTGATCGACATCGCCGCCGATTTCCGCATCCGGGATGTCGCGGTGTGGGAGAAGTGGTACGGCGTCAAGCACGCCTGCCCGGAGCTGGTCGCGGAAGCGGTCTACGGGCTGCCGGAGGTGAACCGCGAGCGGATCCGGGAAGCGCGCATCATCGCCAATCCCGGGTGCTATCCTACGGCGGTGCAGCTGGGCTTCCTGCCGCTCATCGAAGCCGGCATCGCCGACCTCGATCACCTCATCGCCGACGCGAAATCCGGTGTCTCCGGCGCCGGGCGCAAGGCGGAGGTACACACGCTGCTTGCCGAGGCTTCCGACAATTTCAAGGCCTACGGCGTGCCCGGGCATCGCCATCAACCCGAGATCGCGCAGGGGCTCGGGCGCGCCGCGGGCCGCGCGGTTAACGTCGTGTTCGTGCCGCACCTCGTGCCGATGATCCGCGGCATCCACGCGACTCTCTACGCGCGGCTCACCGGCGCCGCCGATCTGCAGGCGCTTTATGAGAAGCGCTATGCCGGGGAGGCGTTCGTGGATGTCATGCCGGCCGGCAGCCATCCCGACACGCGCTCGGTGCGGGGCGCGAACATGTGCCGCATCGCCGTGCACCAGCCGCGCGGGGGCGACATCGCAGTGGTGCTGTCCGTCATCGACAACCTGGTGAAGGGCGCCTCGGGTCAGGCGGTGCAGAACATGAACATCATGTTCGGGCTGCCCGAGACGACCGGCCTGGGGCAGCTGGCCCTGATGCCGTAGATGACGTGGACCGCTGATGGCCCAGCTCCTCCGCACGATCAAGCGCAGATTCGGGATCTTCGCCCCGCGCGTGGCGGTGCGGGCGCACATGCCGTGGTACTGGCGCTGGCTCGGCTACATAACGCTCGGCGGAATCGTCATTGCCGTCGGCTGGACCACCTACGATTACGGCATGGAGCTCGCGGGATTCCGCCAGAGCGAGGCGCAGCGCGTGATCGCCCAGATGAGCGTGGAGATCCAGAGCCGGGATTCCCGGATCGGCGAGCTGCGTTCGCAAGTCGCCGCGGCAGAGCGGCAGCTCCAGATCGATCGCGCCACCTACGGCGACCTCGCGCGGCAGGTGAAGCTGTTGTCCGAGGAGAACGCCGCGCTGAAGGAGGATCTCGCGCTCTTCCAGTCGCTGATGGCATCCGGCGAGAAGGAGATAGGCCTCAGCATCAACCGCTTCCGCGTGCGGCCCGATTCGCTGCCCGGCGAGTATCGCTACCGCTTCCTGCTCGTGCAGAGCGGCCAGCGCGTGAAGGAGTTCCACGGAACGCTGCAGTTCGTGGTGAACCTCGAGCAGGGCGACCGCAAGTTCGTGGTCACGCTGCCGCTGGAAGAGCAAAAGAGCGCCAAGGAGTACCAGGTCAGCTTCAAGTTCTTTCAGCGCGTGGAGGGAACGTTCAAGGTCGCGCCCGGGACCGTCGTCAAGAGCCTGCAGGTGCGGGTCTTTGAAAGCGGCTCCATTACGCCTAAACTATCGCAATCCGTGAGCGTGTCCTGAGGAGTCGGGGATGTTCGGCGGCAAGGGCGGCAGCAAGCCGCACAACAACATCGAGTGCCTGATCGGCGCCGGCGCCACCGTCGAGGGCAACATCGTCTTCGCGGGCGGCTTGCGCGTGGACGGGCGCGTGCGTGGCGATGTCGTCGCCGCCGAAGGCAAGCCCGGCACGCTGGTGCTCTCCGAGCGCGCTCAGATCGAGGGCGAGATCCGGGTCTCGCACGTTGTGATAAACGGCACGGTCATCGGGCCGGTGTACGCCACGGAATACGTGGAACTGCAGCCCAAGGCGAATGTCACAGGGGATGTGCACTACAAGACGCTCGAGATCCAGCTCGGTGCAGTGGTCCAGGGCAAGCTGGTCTACGAGAGCGATGACAAGGCCGAGAACGTGGTCAAGCTGAAGCCGGCCGCGGCGGAGTAGAATAGACCCCGCCACAAAGCTTTGATGCAGGAGCATGGAATGAATACGGTTACCGAGAAACTGCCCGACCCGCTGGTGTTCACGGATGCCGCAGCGGCCAAGGTGAAGAGCCTGATCGACGAGGAGGGCAATCCCAGCCTCAAGCTCCGCGTGTTCGTGCAGGGCGGCGGCTGCTCCGGCTTCCAGTACGGCTTCACCTTCGACGAGGAAGCGGGCGACGACGACACCCGCATGGAGAAGGGCGGCGTAATCCTGCTGATCGACCCCATGAGCCTGCAGTACCTGGCGGGCGCGGAAATCGACTACCAGCAGAACGTCGAGGGCGAGCAGTTCGTGATCAAGAACCCGAACGCGACTTCCACCTGCGGCTGCGGCTCGTCCTTCTCAGCTTGAGACGGATTACATTCGATGACAAAGGCGGCCTTGGCCGCCTTTTTTATTGCCGGTCACCCATCACCATCACGCATCACTCGTCATTCATCACGCCTCATCTCGGATAGATGGCGCCGAGCACCCGCGGTCCGCGCGCGCCGGTCACTGCAGGAAGATTGCACGGTCTGTGCTTGAGCGCCTGGCGCGCGAGCCAGGCGAAGGCGAGCGCCTCGACGTGCTCCGGCTGGATGCCCAGCGCGGCGGTCGTCACGACCCGCGTCCGCGGCAGCAGCGCGGCCAGGCGCGCAAGGAGGACGCGATTGCGCGCGCCGCCGCCGCAAACGAAAACCTCGCGGGCATTCGCGCAGTATCGCCGCACGGCGCGGGCGATTGTGAGCGCGGTCAACTCAGTGAGTGTTGCCTGAACATCGGCCGCCCGTTCGTTTCCCGCAAGCTGGCGTTTCAGCCACTTCAAGCTGAACTCTTCGCGTCCAGTGCTTTTTGGCGGCCGGCGGCGGAAGTACGGATGCGCGAGGAGCTTCGCCAGCAGGCGAGGAACGACCCGGCCGCGCGCGGCCCATGTTCCATCCGGGTCATAAGGTATGCGGCGTTTCTCGCGAATCCAGGCATCGAGCAGGCAATTGCCCGGCCCGCAATCGAAGCCGGTCACGTGGCCACGCGCCGGGAGCGAGGTGACGTTGGCGATGCCTCCAAGGTTGACGATGGCGCGGGAACGGCGCGCCGTCTGGAACACGGCTTGATGGAACGCGGGCACGAGCGGCGCGCCCTCGCCGCCGGCCGCGACATCGCGGCTGCGGAAATCGCAGACGACGGGGATGCCGGACCGCTCCGCCAGCCGCGCGCCGTTGACGAGCTGCAGCGTGTAGCCGTCGGCGGGGCGATGCCGCACGGTCTGCCCGTGGCAGCCGATCGCGGCAATGGCGCGCGCGGCCACCCCGCCGCGGGCAAGCAGGCGGCGTATCGCGCCGGCATAGAGATCGGACAGCTCGTTCGACAGGAGCGCCGCGCGGTGCAGCTCGTCGAATCCGCTCTCCTGCAGGCCGAGCAGACGCGAGCGCAGCTTCGCGGGAAAGGGCAGATGGACGCTTCGCAGCTGCAGCAGGCGCCCGCCGCGCGTGGCGGCCAGGACCGCGTCGACGCCGTCGAGGCTCGTGCCCGACATCAGCCCGACGTAATGATCGGGCATCGGAAGCTAGTCCAGCTTGGCGAGATGGGTGCTGCGCAACAGCTTCAACTGCGCCATCACGGGCTCGATCTGCGCTTCGAACACGGGCTTCAGCTCGGCGCTGATCGGCGGCGCGGGAGGCATCACGATGCGCAGCGGGTTCTGGTGCACGTCGTTGATGCGGAACTCGTAGTGCAGGTGCGGGCCCGTGGCGAGGCCGGTCGCGCCGACGTAGCCGATCGCCTCGCTCTGGCTGATGCGCATGCCCTTGCGCAGGCCCTTGGCGAACCCGGACAGGTGGCCGTACCACGTCGTGTACTTTGACTGATGGCGCAGCACCACCAGGTTGCCGTAACCGCGATGATCCCGGCCCGCGAACTCGACCACGCCGTCGCCGGTGGCGCGGACCCGGGTGCCGTGAGGCGCGGCGTAATCGATGCCCCGATGCGCGCGCCATTGGCCCAGGATCGGGTGAAAACGCGAACTGCTGAACCCGGACGAGATGCGCGAGTACTCGAGCGGGGAGCGCAGAAACGCCTTGCGGATGTTCCGGCCGTCGGGTGTGTAGTAGCCGCCCTGCTTCTCGTCGTACTGGAAATAGACCGCGCGGTAGAGGCGGCCGACGTTGATGAATTCCGCCGCCAGCACGCGGCCCGCACGCACCGGCTCGCCGCGGTCGTGGAACATCTCGTAGACCACCGAGAAGTGGTCGCCGCGCCGCAGGTCGCGGTGAAAATCGATGTCGGTGGAAAAAATGTCCGCGAGCTGGCTGGCGATGGCGTCGGAGAGTCCGGCGGCGTCGCTCGCCGAAAAGAGCGAGGTGCGAATCTCGGCGGATTTCATCAGCACGCGCCGCTCGAGATCGGCCGGATGCTCGGCGATGAGGAAGCCGCCGCCCTGGCGCTCCACTGTGAGCACATTGCCGCCGTTGCGGTAGTGCAGCTCGAGCAATCGCCCCTCGGCGGTGAGCTGCGCACGCACCGTCCTGCCGGGCACGAGCTGGTTGAGCGCCCGCGCCGCGCGTTGGCTGCGCAGTTGCTGAAGCGCGTCCGCATCATGGGCGCCGAGCCGTTCCAGCACCGCCGCCAGCGTGTCGCGACGCTGGATGCGCTCTTCGCGCCAATATCCCTCGACGGGCAAGTCAGCCGGGTTCGTGCCTGGCAGCGCGAGTTCCACCATGACCGGCGTCTGCTTCAGGGGCTCGGTGACGGTGTCCGGCGAGATGCCAAAGGCGGTCACCACGCCCAGGAACGACAGCGCCAGCGCCGCGGCTGCGCGGCACAGCCGGGATGCCGCGATGCGCCGTGCGAGCAGGCGGCCGGACTTGCTTCCGACAAACCTGCCGCGGGCTGCTACAATCTCGCCGTTCTCTTGCTGCATGATTTCCCAGAGTTTTTTGGGATGCGGGCAGCTTAGCAGAATCGCCCGCTGCGGCAAACCCAATTTTGCATAGTGAAATACTGCATAGTCCCGGCCGTGTAGCGCCATGACTTCCATCGAACGGCAAATCGAGGTCATCCGGCGCGGCGCGGCCGAGTTGCTGGTCGAATCGGAGTTGCGGGAAAAGCTCGCGGCGGGACGGCCCCTGCGGGTGAAGGCTGGATTCGACCCCACGGCGCCCGACCTCCACCTGGGGCACACCGTGCTCATCAACAAGCTGCGTGAGCTGCAGGACCTGGGACACCATATCCTGTTCCTGGTGGGGGATTTCACCGGCATGATCGGCGACCCTTCGGGCCGGAACGCGACGCGGCCGCCCCTCTCGCGCGAAGCGGTGCAGGCGAACGCGAAGACCTACACCGACCAGGTATTCAGGATCCTCGACCGCGGCCGCACCGAGGTGGTCTTCAACTCAACGTGGATGAACGAGATGAACGCCGCAGGCTTGATCCGTCTTGCCGCGAAGCACACGGTGGCACGCATGCTCGAGCGCGACGACTTCGGCAAGCGCTACTGGGCCCAGCAGCCGATCGCGATCCACGAATTTCTCTATCCCCTGGTCCAGGGCTACGACTCGGTGGCGCTGAAGAGCGATCTTGAGCTCGGCGGCACCGACCAGAAATTCAACCTGCTGATGGGCCGCGAGGTGCAGAAGGAGCACGGGCAGCCGCCGCAGTGCATCCTCACGTTGCCGTTGCTGGAAGGGACGGACGGCGTCAACAAGATGTCGAAGTCGCTCGGCAATACCATCGGCATCACCGAAGCCCCGGGCGAGATCTTCGGCAAGCTGATGTCGATCTCGGATGACCTGATGTGGCGTTACATCGAGTTGCTGTCGTTTGCGTTGCCGCAGGAGGCCGCCGCGCGAAAAAAGGCCGTGGAGCAAGGCGGCAATCCGCGGGACGTGAAGTTCGATCTTGCCAGGGAGATCGTCGAGCGCTTCCATGGCCGGGACGCGGCCCGGCAGGCGGCGGAGGGCTTCAACGCCCGGTTCCGTGATCACGCCGCGCCATCGGATGTTCCCGAGGTCACGCTTCGAACGCCGGGCGGAGCGGGAATGGCGATTGCCCAGGTGCTCAAACAGGCGGGCCTTGCTTCCAGCGCTTCCGAAGCCTTGCGCTTGATCGAGCAGGGCGGCGTGAAGATCGACGGAGAGAAGGTGAGCGACAAGGCGCAAAAGCTCGCGAGCGGCGCACAGGTCGTGATTCAGGTCGGCAAACGCAAGTTCGCGCGCGTCACCATCGCCTGAATCAAAAAAAGGGCGCCGAGGTCTCGCGACCCCGCGCGCCCGCACCACCTGAGGACCGGCCGAATCCGGTTTAAGCGTTCAACTCGGGTTTCTTTTCGTCCTTCTTTTCCTCGTCGCTCTGGGTAATCAGCTCAGGCTTCTTCTCGTCCTTCTTGTCGTCCGACTGCACGAGGATCAGCTGGGAATACTCGGGCTTCTTCTCGTCCTTCTTTTCTTCGTCGCTCTGCGCGATCGCGCCAGAGCTTGCGATACCGAGTGCGCTCATCAGGGCAAGCGCCAATACCAATTTGCGATTCATGAGTGTCTCCCGTTCGTGATTGAAAAGCACGTTGGCGAAATTGCCAACTGCGATACGAACGTTCGAGGACCCTCACGGTTCACGCCGCGCGCGAAGTCTTACAAACTGTTTCACAACTTTCGCGCGCCTTACGCCGGCTTACGCAGCGCTTACTGAGAACTTACGGAGGACTTACGAATTTTCTCTGGTGCACCAAAAGAATCCGAGGCGCACTGAATTGATGCGTCGCCGTCGCGAACCGCGATGCTCGTCACCAGCTGCCCGATGCGCCGCCGCCTCCCGAGCGGCCGCCGCCGCCGGAGAATCCTCCGCCGCCCGAGCTCCAGGAACCGCCCCTAGAGTTCCAGCCGCCGCCACCGCCGCCGACGGTGAAGCCCCCGATCGTCGCATAGCCCTTCTTCTTGAGATCGTCCGCCGCTTGCCGGTACCTCGGCGTGTGCGACACCAAGAGCTTGGCGACCGGGAATCCGATGAGATAGGCGAGCAGGATGAAGAACGTAGTGCCGCTGCCGAAGATCATGACCGGAAACATCGCCCAGAACGGGATCAGGAAGAAATAGAGAAACCATCCCATCCCGGGCGTGACGATGCCGATGAACGTGAAGAGGCCAATGATGCCGAAGATGAACGCGCCCATCAGCATCTTCTCGTGCAGCGCCATCCGGGGCGCCTTGAGAAATTCCGATTGCCGGGGCCGGGATTGCGGTGGGCTGTCCGCGCCGGCCGCCGCCCTGCCTTCGAGCTGAGCGAGAACGGCGCCGACGCCCTGGAGGATGCCGCCGTCGTAGTCGCCCTGCCGGAAGCGGGGTGTCATCACATCGCGGATGACGCGGCCCGCGGCCGCGTCGGTCAGCGTTCCTTCCAGTCCGTATCCAACCTCGATTCGCATGCGGCGGTCCTGCGGGACGACCACCACCAGCGCGCCATTGTCATTACCCTTGCGGCCGAGCTTCCACTGCTCGAATACGCGCACGGCGTACTCCTCCACGCTTTCGCCGTGTATCGTCGGCACGGTTAGCACGGCGACCTGGTTGGTGGTCTTCTGCTCGTGCGCACGGAGGAGCTCCGTCAGCCGGCGCCGCGTGTCGCTCTTCATGATCTCCGCGTTGTCCACTACGTAACCGGTGAGATAAGGCACCTCGGCGAGCTGTGCCCCGACCGTAAGGGGAAGCGCACAGAGCGCGGCGGCGAGCCAGCCGGAAGCGCGCGTCACGAAGGCCCTCGCCGCTGGATCAGTGCTTCAGCGATTTCATCCGGCTCACCCGGCTGCCCCCGGAAGCCATTTGCGAGGAGCGCTTCCTCGAGCCGTGCCAGCCCTTCGAGCAGCGCTTCCGTGAGACCGCCACGTGCGAGCGCCGCGGTCACGGCAGCGACGGCAGCATCGAGCGCGGCGGCGCCGAGCCGGTCGTGAACGCCGCGGTCCGCGAGCACCACCACTTGGTGCTCGAACAGGCTGACCAGCAGGAGAATGCCGTCGCGCCGGGGCGTGCGCTGCAGGCCCATCTCGAGAAACGTCGCCTGCGCGTATTGCAGCGCTTCAGCCTGGCGCCGCGCCCGGGTGAGGAACAGGCGGGCGAGCGGCGGGATCCACACCGTGGCAAATGCAGCCACGGCGCCCGTCGCGAGCGCCGCCACGGCGGTTTCGACAATCGCCTCTGCCGCCTCCCACCCCGGCGCGATGAGCGCAGCCGCCGCCGCTGCGAGCAAGGCAAGCGAGGCCCCCAGCGCGAATGCCTTCCACGGGATTTCGGGATAGGAGTCGGAGCACGCGACGACCGCGGCGACCACCTCGACCCCGGTTGCGCGCTCGAGGGTGGCTACGCGCTGCTTGACGGCGGATTCCGCCGCCGAATCGAGGAACACGCCGCCTCCCGGTTCAATGCGCTCTCAACCCCACAGCTGCTTCAGACGCGACTCTCGGCCGCAGCCGCTCTTGTAGAACTTGTAGCGCGCGGGGTTCTTCACATAGTAATCCTGGTGATAGCCCTCGGCGGGATAGAACTGGGATGATTTCGTGATTTCGGTGACGATGTCGCCCTTGAACGGCTTGTTCTTCACGAGCGCGGCGCGGGAGGCTTCCGCAAGCCGCTTCTGTTCCTGGTCGTGGTAGAAGATGCCGCTGCGGTACTGCGATCCGTAATCGCAGAACTGGGCGTCCTTCTGTGTGGGATCGATATTGCGCCAGAACACTTCGAGCAGCTTGGCGTACGTCACCTTCGACGGGTCGTACTCGACCTGTACGACTTCGGCATGACCGGTGCGCGCAGTGCTCACCTGCTCGTAGGTCGGATTCTTGACGTGGCCGCCCATATACCCGGAGACGGTCGAGATGACGCCCGGCACCTTGTCGAAGGCTTCCTCCATGCACCAGAAGCAGCCGCCGGCAAAAGTCGCCTTTGCGGTGGCGGGTTTCGCTGCCGCAGCGGGTTGTGCCTGCGCCCAGGTCCCCGCCGGCACGGCGAGGGCGAGCGCCGCCGCCCACAGCAGCGGCAGCATTCTATCGGTGTTCATGTTCGTGCTCCTGTCGGATGAGTGGCTCTTTTGCGCCTCAGGTCGGCGAATGCCGCGAGCTCCCAGTGGCGGATGGCAACCAGCAGGCTCATCGCCGAGCGCTCACCAAGCGGCAGCCGGGCGTCCTGGTTGTTCAGCTCCGAGAACTCACGCGCGATCCGCTTGAGGCGCGTCAGTATCGCAGCGCTCGAGGCTCGCGACAGCATGCCGTTCACGACCACCATGAATTCGTCGGGGCGGTCGAAGCGCGAGCGGAAGTACTCGTTGTGCGCCTGTTGCTTGAAGAAGCGCTGGATCGGTCCATCCGGGAGCCACGAGAAATCGAGCGATACCAGAAGCCTTATACGGTTGTTGGGCAGCAACCGGATGAACCCCAGGCGGTCGAGACGGGCAAGGAGCTGGATGCACTCCGGCCGGGAGATGTCGTAGGTCGCGACGATCTGGTCGAATCCAACGTGGTTCAGGGCGCACACGGCCACGAGAAAGAGCCTGGGATTGGAGACGATTTCCTGCTCCTGCTCGTGGCTCAGCCGGGAGATCAGGCTTTCCTCCTGATGCAGCGCCCGCGCGATATCCGAAAACTCGCTGTTCGCCAGCTGGCACACCTGGTCGAGCCGCTTGAGGGAAAAATTCCTGCGTGAAAACATGCGCTTCACGCTTGCCTCGCTCAGGCGCAGCTCGCGTGCGACGTGGGCGTAGGTAATGCCCCGCGATCGCAATTCCCTTTTGAGTACTTCGACCAACCCCGCGCTTGTTGTCATTGCGGTCCTCCCGACTTCTGCCCGGCCCCTGCCACCGGTCACTCGCGCAAGGTATCACTAATGGCTACTAGCGGGTCAACGGGTGGCAACGACGCATCGAGTTCTTGCCTCGTATATTGCGTCGCACCAATACTGGGCTTGTGCGCGGGCGCCGCCTGCGGCAAACCAACAGGGAGGACAAGATGCAAGCGATCGGAAACCGAGCGGCTCAACGAGAAAAGAACGAACGGGCACGGGCGCGCGCCATCGTGCGGTTCAACGGACTGCTGTTCTACGGTCTGGGCGCCGCGTCCTTCCTTGAAACGGCGGTGCCGTTGCACGCCAATCGCCTGGGCCAGGCCTTCGCCGCGCGCCCCGATGTCGGGGTTTGGCTGGAGCAGGGCTGGTGGCCGCGGCGCGCGGAACTCGGGCGCCGGCTGCGTGGTTTCATCGAGGCGACATGGCCCGAATTCGACTGGAACGCCGCCTACGAGGAGTTCTACGAGCGCTATCGCCTCGGTCCGGCACTGGCCGCCCCGGGCGCCACGCCGGCGGCGCTTGGCTTGTGCGTCACGTCGACCCAGGCGGCGGTGTTCTATCGCGCGCTCGCCCGCAGCGCGGACGAGCCGGCCCTGCGCACGTTGGCGCGCCAGGCCGCGGACCTTCACGGCGTGAGCTTCTTCGACTATGCGCGCGCGCTGTTCGAGCGCTGCGAGCGCTACGAGCGTGTGGGCATGGTCACGGCCTGGCGTACGGTGCATGCCATTTGCCGCTCGGCGCGCGATCTTGACGTCCGCATGGCGTTCGAACCCCTCGGCCGCCATTGGCGCGGTGCGCCCACGGTGCCCGAGCTCGACTACGGAGCGTTCCGGGCGCGCATGATTTCGCTGATTGAGCGCCATGCCATGCTGGGGCGTGCGGAACGCCTGCTGTTCCGGCCTTGGCTGGAGCGCGAGCGCTCTCTGCCCGTACCCCGGTCGCCCGAGAATCGCCCGGTGCAACGGCCGTCGCTCGCGCTGCGGCCGGTCGCCGCATAGCGCACTGAATCCGCTACACTGCTCGCTCCGTAGAAGAGGCTCCCGACCCACCGGAGCGACTTACGTGAATATGGAGTCCGAGGTTCCCGCCGGCAAGTCAATCGCCACGCTCGCCGGCGGCTGCTTCTGGTGCCTGGAAGCGGTGTACGACGGCATGAAGGGCGTTGCATCTGTTGAGTCGGGCTACATGGGCGGTAGCCGTGCGAACCCGACCTATGAGCAAGTCTGCGGTGGGGATACCGGGCACGCTGAAGTGGTGCGCATCACCTTCGACCCCGCGATCGTGTCGCTCAAGGAACTGCTGGAGGTGTTCTTCGTGATCCACGATCCGACCACGCTGAACCGCCAGGGCAACGACGCGGGTACCCAGTATCGCTCCGCGATCTTCTACCACACGCCGCAACAGAAGGCCGACGCCGAGGAAGTGATTGCGCGGCTCAACACCGCGAAGCTGTGGAGCGGGCCCATCGTCACCGAGCTGACGCCCGCCACGACCTTCTACATGGCGGAGGGCTACCACCAGGAGTACTTCGCGCGCAATCCGTATCAGCCCTACTGCCAGGCCGTAGTCGCACCCAAGGTTGCCAAACTCAGGAAGCATTTCCTCGAAAAGCTCACGAAGTCCTGATCCGTGAGAGGTTTTCTTTCCTCCGTCAAAAGGAAAGGAGATCGGCGTAACATTTCCGTCACATGGTTGTCATAGACTTGGCGCCGTCACGCACCTTGCGCTCCGCCATGAACAGCATCGTTCTCGTCGTCGAAGACGAGCCGGCCATCCAGGAACTGGTCTCGGTCAATCTCGAGCACGCGGGGTATCGCGTATGGCGCGCCGCGAGCGCGGAGGATGCCGACGCGATGGTGCGCGACGCGCTGCCCGACCTGATCCTGCTCGACTTGATGCTGCCAGGAATATCGGGACTCGCCTACGCGCGCAGGTTGCGCGCCACGGAGCGCACCCGCCGCATCCCAATGATCATGCTGACCGCGCGCGCCGAGGAGCGCGACAAGATCGAGGGCCTGGAGGGCGGGGCGGACGATTACCTGACCAAACCGTTCTCCCCCAAGGAGTTGCTTGCGCGTATCAAGGCGGTGTTGCGGCGCCGCGCGCCCGAGCGCACCGATGACGCCGTCGAAATTTCCGGCCTGCGGCTCGACCCGGCAACGCGGCGCGTGATGGGCAACGGGCAAGAGATCACGCTCGGACCGACCGAGTTCCGGCTGCTACATTTTTTCATGACGCATCCGGAACGCGTGCACAGCCGCGCCCGGCTGCTCGACCGGGTGTGGGGAGATCACGTGTTCGTCGAGGAACGCACGGTCGACGTTCACATCCGCAGGCTGCGGCAGGCGCTGGAATCGAGCGGGCACGACCGCCTGGTGGAAACGGTGCGCAGCAGCGGCTACCGGATGCGCGGCGCATAGTCCCCGGGCCGCGCGCCGTGGGATAATTCGCATAGCCCCTCGGGAGGCATGCGCGCTTGAATAGTTCCCTGTTGCGAGCCGCCTTGACGCTGGCCGCGATCGCGGTCCTGGCGCTGCTCGTGGGGCTCGCGCTCGGCGCTGCGACGGGATGGGCGGTACTCGCGCTGGGTGCGCTCGCGCAGCTCGGCTATCACCTCCTCAAGCTCGCGGCGCTCATCCGCTGGTTGAGGCAGCCCCAGCCTTACGGCCTGCCGGAGGCGCGCGGCGCCTGGGACGAGGCGTTCGCGCTGCTGCACCGCTTCGAGCGGGCGGCGGCGCGGGAGGCGCACCGCCTTTCGCACGCGCTGCTGCGCTGGCGCCAGGCCGGCGAGGCCCTGCCCGACGGGGTGGTCATACTCGACGCGCAGCACCGCATCGAATGGTGCAACGAGGGCGCGAGCCGGCATTTCGGGCTCGACCTCGGCACCGATATCGGCCGGCCCGTGATCAACCTCGTGCGCCAGCCGGAGTTCGTTGCCTACCTCGAGGCCGAAGATTACGCGCACGCAATTCCGCTGCACTCGGAGCATGGCGGCGGGCTTACCCTATCGGTGCAGGTCATCCCGTACGGGGAAGCGCAGAAGCTGCTGCTCTCGCGCGATACCACCCGGCTGCAGAGGGTCGAAACCATGCGCCGCGATTTCGTGGCCAATGTGTCGCACGAGCTGCGCACGCCGCTCACGGTGCTGGCCGGATTCCTGGAAACGGTGCAGGAGCTCGAGCTCGAGCCACGGCGCATGCGCGACTACGTCAATCTCATGGCTGAGCAGGCGCGCCGCATGCAGCGCATCGTTGACGACCTGCTTGCGCTATCCGCCCTGGAGTCCTCGCCCGAGCCCTCGCTGGAGGAGCGCGTGAACATGCGCGGCCTGCTGGCCCGGGTCAAGGCCGACGCCGATGCCTTGAGCGGAGGCAGGCACCAGATCCTGCTCGACGCGGTGGAGGGACTCGACATCGCCGGCGCCGAAAGCGAAATCGCGAGCGCGATCGGTAACCTTGCGAGTAACGCCGTACGCTACACGCCCGCGGGCGGCACGATCAGTCTCACCTGGCGCACATCGGGGGACGGCGCCGAGTTCATCGTCGAGGACACGGGCATCGGGATCGAACCGCAGCACATCGCGCGGCTGACCGAGCGCTTCTACCGCGTGGACCGCGGGCGCTCGCGCGAGACCGGCGGCACCGGGCTCGGGCTGGCGATCGTCAAGCACGCGCTCGCCAGACACCAGGCGACCCTCAAGATCGAGAGCGAGCTCGGCAAGGGCAGCCGGTTCACTGCGGGCTTTCCCGCGCGGCGGCGGTTGCCCGCCGCGACCCGGGCGCCGGACGCGGCCACCGCCTGAGTTGACGCAACAGCGATTCTTCAGAAGTCGCCTGATGAGATAAGCAGAGAGGGCTGATTCACAGTCGGAAATGCGCTTTGATGGCGACGGCGCCCGGGTCTTCGCAGTCACCGTTTCTGTAACGAACCCGTAACAAAGCTGTCGTATACTGGAGCGCGCAACCGCCACTGAGCAGGGCTTATCGAGCCCTGTTCTGCGGGGAGTGGCTGCACCAATCAATCGAATCTATCCAGCGAGCAGTGGGCGCCGCGCACCGTGCGCGGCCGCGCAACCATCGTGCCATGAACAAGCCACGCGACATTCCGGAGCTGTACCTGAACCGGGAGCTGGGACAGCTTGCGTTCAACCGGCGCGTGCTGGCGCAGGCGGAAAATCGCGCGACGCCGCTCCTCGAACGGCTGCGGTTCCTGTGCATCGTCAGCAGCAACCTCGACGAGTTCTTCGAGATCCGCGTTTCGGGCCTGAAGGCCGAGATCGAGGCCGGTGCGCCCGCGGTCGGACCGGAGCGCATGCCCGCCGATCATCTATTCAGGCAGGTGGCGAAGGAAGCGCACGAGCTGGTCGCAGCGCAGTACAGCCTGCTCAATCAGGAGATCCTGCCGGGGCTTGCCAATGAAGGCATCCGGTTCCTGCGCCGGTCGGATTTCATCCCCGGCCAGGCCGAATGGATCAAGAACTATTTCTTCCGCGAGGTGATGCCGGTCCTGACGCCTATCGGGCTTGATCCCGCACACCCGTTTCCCCGCGTGCTCAACAAGAGCCTGAATTTCGCGGTCGAACTCGAGGGCAAGGACGCGTTCGGCCGCAATTCGGGAATCGCCATCGTACAGGCGCCGCGCGTTCTGCCGCGCGTTATCCGGCTGCCGAAGGAAGTCGCGGAGACGGACTACGATTTCGTGTTCCTGTCGTCGGTCCTGCACGCGCACGTGGCCGAGCTGTTCGCGGGCATGAAGGTGGCGGAGTGCTACCAGTTCCGGGTGACGCGCAACAGCGACCTCTTCGTCGACGAGGAGGAGGTGAAGGACCTGCGCAGCGCGCTGCGCGGGGAGCTTCCCTCGCGCCAGTTCGGCGACGAAGTCCGTCTGGAGGTTGCGCAGAACTGCTCGGTCCAGATTACCGAGTTCCTGCTCGCGCAGTTCGGCCTCGGCCAGGACGATCTCTACCGCGTGGACGGCCCCGTCAACCTCGCGCGCCTGATGAGCGTGCCGGGATGGGTGGACCGGCCCGACCTCAAATTCCCGGTCTTCCGCCCGGGGCTGCCCGAACGGGTCAAACGCGGAAACCATGTCTTCGAAACGATCCGCGAGCGCGATCTCCTGTTCCATCATCCGTATCAGTCGTTCCAGCCGGTGGTCGCGTTTCTCGAGCGCGCGGCAAGCGACCCGGCCGTGGTCGCCATCAAGATGACGGTCTATCGCACCGGCGTGGAATCCGAGCTGATGGAAATTCTCATCAACGCGGCGAAGAGCGGGAAGGAAGTCACCGTGGTCCTCGAGTTGCTGGCGCGCTTCGACGAGGAGGCCAACATCAACTGGGCGCAGCGGCTGGAGGAAGTCGGCGCGCACGTCGTCCACGGGGTAGTGGGCCACAAGACCCATGCCAAGATGTTGATGGTGGTGCGGCGCGAGGAGGACGGGCTCCGGCGCTACGTGCACCTGTCCACCGGCAACTATCACACGCGCACCGTCAGCCTCTACACCGATTTCGGCCTGCTCACCGCCAACGAGGAGATCTGCGCCGATGTCAACGACGTCTTCACCCAGCTGACCGGGCTCGGGCGCGCGACCAAGCTGAAGCACCTGTGGCTGGCGCCGTTCAGCCTGCACAAGCAGGTGCTGCGGGCGATCCGCGGCGAAACGCAGCACGCAAAGGACGGGAGGAAGGGCCGCATCATCGCCAAGATGAATGCGTTGCTCGATCCCGAGACCATCGACGCGCTCTACGACGCCTCGCGGGCGGGCGTCCAGATCGATCTCATCGTGCGCGGCATGTGCGCGCTGAAAGCCGGCATACCGGGGGTATCGGAAAACATCCGCGTGCGTTCCATCGTCGGGCGGTTCCTCGAGCACTCCCGGGTGTTCTATTTCCACAATGACGGCGCCGAGGATGTCTATCTTTCCAGCGCTGACTGGATGGAGCGCAATTTCTTCCGCCGCGTGGAAATCTGCTTCCCGATCCTCGATCCGCAGCTGAAGAAGCGCGTCATCAACGAGGGCCTGAAGCCCTATCTCGAGGACAACGGCCAGGCCTGGAAGATGGACCCGGGCGGCGACTATCACGTCGAATCCCCGCAGCAAGGGGAATGCGTCGCGGCGCAGGAAACCCTGCTCAAGCTCCTGGCTCCGAACGCGTCGGCCTGACCGTGCCGGCGGGTCGTCGCGTCGTATCCCGGCCGCTGGACTCCCCGGTGCTCACGCGGCTTGCCGGATTGCCCGCGATGCGCGGCGTGCGCAGCGGTCCGGTCAAGGCCCGTCCCGCGCCGCTTGCCTCCGCCATGTCGGTGAACGACGCGTTCCGCGCGGTGCTGGCGGCCGGTGTCGTGCACCTGCTCGCCAATGAACGCGGACTGCGCGAGAGCGCCGATCCGGAGTATCTGCACCAGGCGCGGGTTGCGCTGAGGAGACTGCGCTCTGCGCTGGAGGTCTTTTCTCCCCCGCTGCCCGAAACCGTGGTCGCACCCGTGGAACGCGAGCTGGGATGGCTTGCTTCCCGGCTCGGGCCGGCGCGGGATTGGGACGTCCTCATGACCGAGACGCTGCCGCCGATCGAAGCCGAGTTTGGCACGCAGCGCGGGCTCAAGGCCTTCAGCACGCGCTGCGGAAGGTTGCGGCGCAGCGCCGGCGCGGGAGCGCGCCGCGCGGTGCGCTCGGCGCGTTACCGGCGGCTCACGCTCGGGCTTTCCGCATGGGTTGCGGCCGAAGGCTGGCGCGCGCGCCCGAACAGCGCTGCCCATGCCGGGCTGCTGAGCCCGGTGGGCGATCATGCCCGGAAGGTGCTGGAGGCGCGTTACCGACGGGTGCGCAAGCGCGGACGTGGCCTCGGCGCGCTATCGACCGCCCGCCTGCACCGCTTGCGCATCGCGATCAAGAAGTTCCGTTACGCCGCCGATTTTTTCTCCGGCCTGTACCGGGGGAGACCGGTGCACGAAACGCTGCGGCGCCTGTCGCGCCTGCAGGACATCCTGGGCGCAACGAGCGATGCGGCAACGGCGGCCGATCTGGTGGTACGGGTTTACCGCGGGCGGGTGACCGGGGACATCGTCGAAGCCAGAGGCATGCTGTTGGGCTGGAACCGCGCGCGGGTGGCGCAGTTGAGGGGCGAGCTGAAGGACGCGTGGATGTCCTTCCGCGAAGCGGGAAAGTTCTGGTGAAGCCGCAGCGCGCCTAGCCGGCGAACGCAAGCTCCGCGCCGGACTCGATCTCCTCGAGTTCGGGGATCTTCAGCTCGAAGCCGATTCTTTCCCACTCGCGAATCTCGCCGTGCAGCGCGGTTGCGGTAAGGGGATTCCGGGCGAGCCACCCGGGCGCCAGTGCGAGGCGGAACTTGCGGCCCTGGCGCCGCGGCTGCAGCGGCGGCAATTGCATATCGGCGCGGCGGCGATAAAGCAGCGCGGCGATCCTCAGGGCGAACACCATGTTCCAGTCCAGATTGTGCGCCTCGATCTCGTCGGCGACCTTGGTGAGCGAGCGGCGATGCGACTGCACGAGCAGGGCAAGCTGCGCCTGCTCGTCGCGCGAGAAGCCCGGCATGTCGGCGTGATTGATGATGTAAGCGGAGTGCTTGTGGTAGCCGCTGTAGGCGACCGAGATGCCGATCTCGTGCAGCTTCGTCGCCCACGCGATGATGCGCGCGGACGCCTCGTCGGGCGCGTCCGAGTCAGCGGCGAGCCGGCGCAGCAGCGTGAAGGCGAGCGCGCCGACGCGCTGCGCCTGCAGTGCGTGCACGTGGTAGCGCTGCATGAACTGCGCAACCGTTGCCTCGCGCATGTCCTTGTGATGGAACCGGCCGAGCAGGTCGTAGAGCACGCCTTGGCGCATCGCGCCCTCCGCCGGCACCATGGACTTGATGTCGAGCTCGGAGAGCACGGCATTCAGGATCGCGAGTCCACCCGGAAGCACCACGGCCCGGTCCGGCTTCAGGCCCGCGAGCCCCACCTTTTCCATGCGTCCCGCCTTGATCAGGCGCGAGCGCAACCGGTCGAGACCCGCCGGGGTGATATCCCCGTCGTCAAATCCATTGAGCTGCAGGATGGCGGCAAGCGAGCGCACGGTGCCTGAGGAGCCGACCGCGTGCTGCCAATTGCCCCGGGAGAAGCCCGCGACGATGGGCTGCAGCTCATTGCGCGCGGCGAGCTCGGCTTCCTTCATCGCGCTCTTGGAGATCCGGCCTTCCGGAAAGAAGCGCAGGCTGTAGGAAACGCAGCCCATGAACAGGCTCTCGAGCTTGTGTGGCCTGTGACCCGCGCCGATGATGAGCTCGGTCGAGCCGCCGCCGATGTCCACCACCAGCCGCTTCTCGCGCGAGGCGGGCAGGCTGTGCGAGACGCCGAGGTAGATGAGGCGCGCTTCCTCGCGGCCCGCCACGACCTCGATCGGGAAGCCGAGCGCGGCCTCCGCCTTCCTGAGAAAGGCCGCCGCATCCTTTGCAACTCGCAACGTGTTGGTGCCAAGGGCGCGCACGGCGCGCCGTTCGAAGCCACGCAGCCGCTCGCCGAAGCGCTTGAGGCAGGCGAGCGCCCGCTCCTGCACGGCCTCGTCGAGGCGCTTGTCTTCGGTGAGCCCCTCGCCGAGCCGCACCGGCTCGCGCAGGGAATCGAGGGGATAGAGCTGGTCGCCGACAACGCGCGCCACCTGGCAATGGAAGCTGTTTGACCCGAGATCGACCGCGGCGAGCGTCGTGTATACGGTCATCGGGACCGCCACGGGGTGAGACGAGGGTTGCGCCGGCGCCGTGGAATGCGGACCGGAAGTGTGAGAGCCGCCGCCCGCAGGCGTATCGCGCGGCGGGCTCTATCGGACCTGTGAGGCGTGGCTGCCAGCGTGATTACGGCCACCTTCGTTAGAAGCGATCGATGCGACAAGTATAAGTAAGTCGTGCCCGATCGCCAAGTGAACGATTTGGCAGACTGCGATAAACGTGTTGTGGTGTTGCTCGATCACGCTTGCCTTGCACGCGTTGCGCGTTCTCGAGTCGTGCCGGCCGTTGTCGGGCATGTCGCATCGGCGGAGTCGCCGACGGGGCCGTCTCGGGCAAAAAACGGGCAATCCTGCATCAGAATTGTTACACGAATATGACGGCATGCCCAGCATATGCGATTCAACGTGTTCCGGAGCATTCTCAACAACGCTCCACAAGTTTCGCTGCAATAGACTTGTATCGCCGGCAGTTTCACTTCGGGCTTGTCCGCGAGTAGGTTCTTGAGTCATGCTTTTGCAAGCACCGCCGTACGAGGAGCCGTCAAAATGCCAGAGCGCGCCAACCGGATTCCGCCGTCAAAGAGCTGGGCCGATGAAATCGATGACTTGTACCACGACGCAACGCAACGCAGCCTGAATGCAATCATTGGCACGCGTGTGCGTGAGCTCGTCCGCGACGCCGAGGGATCGCACGATGCCGAAGACCTTCAACGTCCTGTTTCTCTGCACCGGTAATTCCGCGCGCAGCATCATGGCCGAGGTCCTGCTCGATGCCATGGGCAAGGGCCGCTTCAACGCCTTCAGCGCGGGCAGCCATCCGAAGGGCGAGGTGCATCCGCTCGCGCTGGAACTCATTCATAAGAACCGCCTGCCGACGGAAGGACTGTGCAGCAAGGACTGGGCGGAGTTCTCGAATCCCGGCGCGCCGCGCATGGATTTCGTGTTCACAGTATGCGACCACGCCGCGGCGGAGGTGTGTCCGGTGTGGCCCGGCCAACCCATGACCGCGCACTGGGGAATCCCGGACCCGGCGGCGCCTGAGATTCCTAGCGAAGGCCGGCGGCATGCCTTCTTCACCGCCTACAGCCAGCTCGCCCAGCGCATCTCGATCTTCGTGAACCTGCCTCTCACCGGCCTCGACCGTCTCGCCCTGCAGTCTAAACTGGACGAGATCGGCCGCATCGGGCACCACGAACCGGTGGCCTGACGGCGGCCTGGAAGCCCCTGTCACAATTGTCATGAAACCGTAACACCATGCCTTTACCATTCGCCTGACTGACCGAAACGGTTTTCGATGAACAGGAGAATGGAAATGGAGAAATCCAGAAAATTCAAGTTGTTAAGCGTCACGCTGGCGAGTGCGGCGGCGCTGGGCCTTGCTGCCGCTGCCAACGCGCAGACGGTGAAGATCGACGGCTCGAGCACGGTCTACCCGATCTCGGAGGCCGTGGCAGAGGAATTCCAGAAATCCAAGAAGGGCAAGATCAAGGTGACGGTCGGCATCTCCGGCACCGGCGGCGGCTTCAAGAAATTCTGCCGCGGCGAAACCGATATTTCTGACGCATCGCGCCCGATACTGGAGAAGGAAATGAAAGCGTGCGCGGATGCCGGCATCAAGTACGTTGAGCTGCCGGTGGCGTACGACGCGCTGACGGTGGTGGTGAATCCGAAGAACACCTGGATCAAGGAATTCAAGGTCGAAGAGCTCAAGAAGATGTGGGAGCCGGGCGCGCAGGGCAAGATTACCCGGTGGAACCAGGTCAACCCGGCATGGCCGGACGCTCCGCTCAAGCTCTTCGGCGCGGGCTCGGACTCGGGAACGTTCGATTATTTCACCGACGCGATCAACGGCAAGGAGAAGGCGAGCCGCGGAGACTATACGGCGAGCGAGGACGACAACGTGCTCGTGCAGGGCGTTTCGCGCGACGTCAACGCGATTGGTTATTTCGGGCTTGCCTACTACGTTGAGAACAAGGACAAGCTGAAGGCAGTCCCCATCGTCAACAAGGGTGCGACGCGAGCCGTTTCGCCCGGAATCGAGACCGTGATGGACGGAACCTACCAGCCCCTGGCTCGCCCGATATTCATTTACGTCAGCGAAAAGGCGATGGCACGGCCCGAAGTGAGGGAGTTCGTCGCATATTATCTTTCCCATGGTGCGAAATTGTCCAGGGAAGTCGGCTACGTGCCGCTAGGCAAGCAGCACTACGAGCTGGCCATGAAGAACTTCAAAGGCAAGAAGCTGGGCACCGGATTTGGCGGTAAGGCGGAGGTCGGCGTCAAGCTGGACGACCTTCTGCGGCGCGAAGCCAAGCTCTAATTTTCCGACGCGTCAGGATGAGGGAGGGGTGTCATTCACCCCTCCTCTTTTTTTAACCTCTGGTTGTGCGCTGCCCAACCTGACATAATCGCGCGACAACAACGAGAATGACCTCGATTTCCCGGGTCGACAGGATAGCATCGTTGCCGGAAACCATCGTCAGCGACCGGCTTGCGCGGCGCAGACTGCGCCACGTCCAAGAGCGAGTCATCGAGTTCATCCTGTTTCTTGCCGCCCTGGTTTCGGTGGCGACGACAGTCGGGATCGTCCTGATCCTGCTCAAGGAGTCCTTCGATTTTTTCCAGGTGATTTCCCTGTGGGATTTCCTGACTGACACGCAGTGGACACCGCTGTTTTCAGACGCGCACTACGGGATCGCGCCGTTGCTGTCGGGCACCCTGGTGAGTTCCGCGGTGGCGTTGCTGGTCGCGATTCCACTGGGCACCATCATTGCCATCTACCTGTCCGAATTCGCACCGTTCGCGGTGCGCGAGATCGCCAAGCCTTTCCTCGAGTTGCTCGGCGGCATACCCACCATCGTCTACGGTTATTTCGCGTTGCTGTTCGTGACGCCGGTGCTGCAGCTGATCTTTCCCGAGCTGCCTGGATTCAACCTGCTTTCTGCGGGCCTCGTGATGGGGATCATGATCATCCCGTACGTGAGTTCTGTCTCCGAAGACGCCATGCGCGCGGTGCCGATGGCCTTGCGCGAGGGCTCCTATGCGATGGGCGCCACCCGCTATCAAACGGCAATCCGCGTCGTGACGCCGGCGGCGTTTTCGGGGATTGCGGCGGCGTACATTCTGGGCATCTCGCGCGCGGTCGGTGAAACCATGATTCTCGCGGTCGCTGCCGGCATGCAGCCGAATCTGACGTGGAACCCGATGGAGCCGGCGGCGACCATTACCGCCTACATCGTGCAGGTCGCGCTGGGCGACCTGCCGCACGGCAGCATCGGTTATCAGACGATCTTTGCCGCCGGGCTCACGCTGGCGCTGATGACACTGCTGTTCAACGTGCTCGGTCACTTGTTGCGCAAGCGCTACCGCCAGGCCTATTGATCATGAGCGACGCGACCGCAGTCAAGATCCAGAAGATCCGCGAGCTGATCGTCCGGCATAAGCGCTGGGACGTCGCCTTCGGCATCGTCGGCGTGCTGGCGCTGATGATCGGGGTACTGACCTTCGTAGCGCTGTTTCTCGACATGTTGATTGATGGCGCGCCGCGGCTGACATGGGATTTCCTCACCAGCTTCCCATCGCGCAAGCCCGACCAGGCGGGGATTCTTTCAGCCTGGGTCGGTTCCACCATGGTGATGTTGGTGACTGCCGTGACCGCAATACCGCTGGGGGTGGGTGCCGGGGTCTATCTCGAGGAATACGCACCCAGGAACTGGATGACAGACCTCATTGAGATCAACGTCACCAATCTTGCCGGCGTGCCTTCAATCGTATACGGCCTGCTGGCGCTGGGGTTGTTCGTCTACCAGTTCGGACTGGGTCAGAGCGTGCTCACCGCGGGCCTGACGCTGGCGCTGTTGATACTGCCGGTCATCATCGTGGCGACAAGGGAGGCGATACGCTCGATTCCCGCGGCGATCCGCGAAGGGGCCTATGCGCTCGGCGCGACGAAATGGCAGACCACGGCACACCACATCATCCCGTACTCGATGGCCGGGATATTGACCGGGGTCATCATCGGGCTGGCGCGGGCAATAGGGGAAACCGCCCCGATCATTACCGTGGGCGCGCTGACCTTCATCGCGTTCCTGCCAGAGGCGCCGATCACGTCCGAGCCGCCTTTCGTTTCCTTTGAATGGCTCATGTCAGGCTTCACGGTCATGCCAATCCAGATGTTCAATTGGACTTCGCGGCCCGAGGCGGCGTTTCAGTTGAATGCCGCGGCAGCAGGCGTAGTATTGCTGATCATGACGCTCTCGATGAACGCGCTCGCGATCTACATCCGTTACCGGCTGAGAAAGAGCATCAAATGGTGAGCGCGACGGTATCCGAGGTGACTGCGGCCGCGGCACCTCCCATCCAGGTCAAGAAGTCGGAGTCGCGGAGCCTGAGCTTTCACTACGGGAGCTTCCAGGCGTTGAAGAGCATCAGCATGCCGATCTACGAGAAGAAGGTGACGGCGCTGATCGGCCCTTCGGGCTGCGGCAAGTCCACCTACCTGCGCTGCTTCAATCGCATGCACGATCTGTATCCCGGCAACCGCTACGAGGGCCAGATCATGCTCTACCCGGACAACACTAACGTCCTGAATCCGGACGTGGATCCGATCGAAGTGCGGATGCGCATCAGCATGGTGTTCCAGAAGCCGAACCCATTCCCCAAGTCGATCTACGAGAACGTGGCCTACGGCCTGCGGGTACGCGGCGAGCGCAAGCGCGCGCTGCTCGACGAAAAGGTGGAGGATGCGCTGCGCGGCGCGGCGCTTTGGGACGAGGTCAAGAACCGCCTGAACGACCTGGCGTTCAACCTTTCCGGAGGCCAGCAGCAGCGGCTGTGCATTGCGCGAGCGCTCGCCACGGACCCGGAGATGCTGCTCTTCGACGAGCCGACTTCCGCGCTCGACCCGATCGCGACCGCCAGCATCGAGCAGTTGATCACCGAGCTCAAGGCGAAAATCACGATCCTGATCGTCACCCACAACATGCAGCAGGCGGCCCGCGTCTCGGACTATACTGCCTACATGTACCTCGGAGAGCTGATCGAGTTCGACGCCACGGACACGATCTTCATCAAGCCGAAGAACAAGCAGACCGAGGATTACATTACCGGCCGCTTTGGTTGACGAGTCCGCGGGAACCGTCCATGCCCACTACCGAGCATCTCTCCAAGCAGTTCGACGTCGATCTCGAGACGCTGCGCTCGCGCATCCTCCAGATGGGCGGCTTGGTCGAATCGCAGATTCTCGCGGCCATCGACGGCCTCTACAGCGGCAACATCCAGGCGCTGGAGCAGGTGATCGAGAACGACCGCCGGGTGAACGGCTTCGAGGTG
>Ga0180062_1000008_pt1 | contig 30631 bp, 41 predicted proteins | sample EasRivT45_16_10D_FD_121775 | JGI IMG/M metagenome (GOLD analysis project Ga0180062, IMG submission 121775) | Soil microbial communities from meander-bound floodplain in the East River, Colorado, USA - East River metaG ERMLIBT45_16_10D | ecosystem: Environmental > Terrestrial > Soil > Floodplain ... | reverse complement strand
GCGCAGCAGCACGCCGCGCACGGTGGTCACATAGTCCACATGGCAGTGCGCCTGCGTGTCGTCGTCGTACAGCACCCACAGCACGACCGTGCCCTGGAGCACCACACAGCGCGTCCCGCCGACGACCACCGTCGTCTGCGGCGTGAGCACATCGCCGGCGTCGGAGTGCTGCGATTCGGAGGCGCGACCATGCTCCGGATAGCGTATCCACGTGAAGCTCACCACGTCTTTGGCGCGCTGGTATTTCAGCAGCGCATCGCCTGACTCGCACAGCGTCACGCCAACCTCGACGCCGTCTGCGAGCGTGACCGCGTAGACGGGCTTGAGCCGCAGACACGGCAGGTTCTTTTCCCAGAGCCGCTGTTGTTCCTGCACCTGCTGCACCTGCTGCGACTGCACGCCCAGGCGCCAGGCTTTGATTTCATTCCAGACGGTCGGGACGGAGCCACCCAGCGACAGGATGAGGCCAGGGTAGAGGAGTGCCCAGTGGTACCATTTTGAAGGCTCTGCCACCCTGCCTCCTTCACCTCACCACGATCTCCACGCGTCGGTTGCGCGGTTCCGCCACCTCGTCCGCCGTGGGCACCAACGGCGACCGCTCCCCCCGCCCAACGACCCGAATGAGCGAGGCCCGCAGCCCCCGGAGCAGCAGCGCCTCCCGTACCGCGACGGCCCGTTCTTTCGAGAGACGGTCATTGGCTTCCAGTGAGCCCTTGCGATCCGTATGGCCGGTAATCTGCACCTCGACTATCTGGTGCGCCTTGACGTCCTCCAGCAACGCCGTCACCGTACTATCGGCCTCGAGCGGGAGGGCCTGTGCGCCCGTCGCAAAGAGAATGGTATAGGTGCGTGACGCCGCCGGCGTCGCCTCGAGCACCGTCCCAAAGACCGCCTGCACCTCCGCCGGCGTACTGCTGCGGAGCTGCACCCCCGTGCCGCGCAGATCAGCGGTCTGCAGCGGCTCGCGGAGGGTGCGCGTCTCGCTGGCGCTCTCGACCGTCACCTCGGCCGGCGTGTCGGACAGGCTGCGCACCAGCGTGACGAGGTCCGGAGTGGCGCACGCTGCGAGGAGGAGACACAGACTCACCAGGGCAGACAGACGCATCTCACTCCTTTCCGGCGCGAATCCCCACCTGCGCATCGCTCACCCGCACCGTCGCTTTCGGTGTCGTCACGGCCAGGCTGTTGCCACGCTCGCGCTTCCCGAGCAGCCCTGACTGCACGGCGAGCGTGCCCGCCGGCAACTCAGCGCGCATCTGGCCTGTCTGCCTCGTGGCATCCCACGAAAAATGGCGCAGCACCAGCCGACTCCTGGGACCAAGCGCCAGGCGGGTGTCATCGACCAGTGTGACCGCGACACTACTCGCCTTGTCGCCGGTCATGAGACTATCCCCCTCGTGCAGCACCATCCCAGGAGTGGCCGGCTGGGACGTCTGCGACCGCAGGAGCGTCACGACGCCCGACGTGGACTTCACCAGGCCAATCGCCGCCGGCTCCTGGGCCCAGACCGGCAGGGCCAGGAGCAGGGCGAGGCTGACCACCACGGACACCATCAGTCAGCGGCCGAGCGGGACAGCGCGCAGGAATGCAATGATTGCCAGGAGCCATACAGCCGGCCAGAGCATGCACTTGCCCATGGCGTGGACGATCGTCACGACACATGCTGCGACCGCGAGGAGGATCTGGACCGTCAGCATGGGGGACTCCTTCACCAGGTGCGTTCCTGCACGGTCAGCCGGCCGGTGAGGGTCCCGCGCTGATCCGCCCCGTTGTCCACCGTCAGCGTCGCGAGCACCGTACTGCCGGCCGGCGGCAGCACGACCGTGTCGCGGATGACGCCCTGGAAGAACCCCTGCGAGCCAGGCACATAGGCCAGTGCTTGCGGCCAGGTCTCCCCACCCAGCGCCACGCCGGCGCTATCGGTGAGCGTGTACTGCACGGTGGCTGCCGAGGTGAGATAGACGACGGCGCCGGTCTGATCAATGGTCGAGAGCTGCCGCGCGCGGAGAAGGCTATCGTTATCTAAGAAGAGTAAACCGGACATCCGCAGACCTCCTGAGCCGGACACGTCGTCGTGACCTGTCCGACACCGATACGTGGACCGCATACCACCACGCCCGTCACCGCTGGCGTGACCTCCACGGCGGCACAGCCAATCACGGGCACGACGTCGATCATGCCGCAAATGGCGATGCGACGCGGCACCGACGCGTAGGTGCCCCGGCCCAGGCGAAAGACGCCGATCCCCAGGCCGAGGACCTGGCTGCGCAGATCGCCAGCGGGCATGTTACCCCCCTGCTGACACGATGGGCTCAGCCGCGTCATCCATGACTAAAGGAATCTGGGCTAATTCCGTGGTGCCATTCACCCGGTAGACCGTGAGAGAGCCCTGATGCGAGGTGGTATCTCTGCGATGTCCGCTGCCAATCGCCATGAGCCCATAGAGTGAGTTGATGGCTAAGGCCTCGCCGTCGGGACTCGCCTCGATGGCGCTGGTGTGGCGCCGCGCCAAGATGTCGGCCATCTTCTCGCACGCCGCCGCCGCCAGCGCCACCGCCGTCACCGCGTTTGCCGCCAGCGTCATCGGCGAGCCGACGGCGGCCGGTTGCGGCGGCAGATTATCCGTCTTGGCTTTGATCGCTGCCACCTCTGTGTCGATATACCCGGCAATCGTCGCCAGCTCCGCACTGAGGGCACTGAACGACGCGGCAAGCACTGAGGCATCTGCTGGGTCAGGCGGCAAGGCATCGGTTTTGGCCTTTACCTGGTCCACAGTCGATTGCGACGCCACCAGGTCACCAATGCCCAGGTTGTCGAGAAAGCCAGCTCTGAGAGCCGTCAGGCGTGCAAGAAGGGCATTCGTATCGGTCTTCACGCCGGCGACATCCGCAGAGACGCTCGCGCCTGCTGGCGCCCCGAGCCTGACAAAGGCATCCCCGGTCTGCGGGGTATTGCCCGTGTAGGTGGTCACCGTGTCGGTGAGCGTCACGCGCGCCACGGCGCCGGTAGCCTCGTCGAGTTGCACGTCGCCGTCCGGATTGGCGGTACCGACGAGATAGTTTTTACTGGGCAGCTTGTTAAAGACCGCCGTCAGATGCGCCGCATCGGTGGTGCTCCAGGTGGCAGAGACGACGTCGAGGACCTGGGCGTAGGCCGACAGAGTAAACGTGCTCCCGCCCAGCAGCGCGCTGACGTCGAAGCGTATCTGCTCCAGGGTGGCCACACTCGATACGGTGTACATCCAGCGGGAGACCCCCAGCGCCGGCTGCGCCACCGGGAAGAGTGCGAGGGAGAGATCCCCGCTGAGTGAGCCGGTCGCCGTCAGTGTCGGCGGTGTGTCGGCGTTGACCGCTGCCCCATCACCGTCATAGGTGCGCAGCTCGACGGTATACAGCACGCTCCCGGTCTCGGGCCGCTCGAACTGCTGCACGGTCGTGAGGACCAGGCGGCGACTGGCGGACTGGTTCAGCGCCTCGACGTCGGCCCGGCTCGCGACGGGACCGCCCACGTTCAGGGTGTCGAGATAGGCCGCCCTGGCCGCTGTCAGCCGCGTCGTGAGTGTCCCCGTGTCCGCATGCACGGCGGCGACGTCGGCGCTGACGCTGGCGCCGGCGGGGGTCCCGAGCCGGGCGTAGGCGTCACCGCTCTGAGGGGTGTCGCCGGTGTACGCCGTGATGGTGTCGGCGAGGGTGACGCGCGGCAGCACCACGCCGGTCTGCGCATCCGCAGAGAGCAGCGTCTTGAAGTCGGTGCCCAGTGTCCGCGTCGGCTGGATCTGCACCGTGACGTCATCCCACTGCCCGTCCGGATCATGCGCCACGACGTCCACCTGCTGCGTCACGGTCATTTCCGTGGCGCTGAGCTGCACGCGCACCAGGGCGGAGCCGGCCGGTGCCACGGTCGGCAGGGTGGCGAGGTTCACCAGAGCGCCGTGGTCCTGGCTCACCTGAAAGTCGCCGGCTGCCAGCGTCGGATTGGCGCGCAGGGCGCCGGTGGCAGCGTCGATCAGGGTCAGGGTAAAGTCGTAGGCGACGCCGCGGATGGGGTCTGGCATACGTCCTCCTCTTGCGGACTGGCGAGCAGTTCTTCTAAGACCTGCACGGCGCCGCTGATGCGCAGCAGGGTCTCGGTGAGAGACGCGCGGCGTTGCTCCAGGAGCGCCAGGGCCTGCTGCCCGGCGTACAGCTCCTGGCGCAGCGCCTGCAGGCGGGTCTCCAGCGCCGCCGGCGTCACGCCGCCGCCGCACGCCGCCGCCACGCACGCGGCGAGGGCGCCTGGGCGGGTCATAGGAATCTCGCCGCGAGCTGTGCGAGCGCCGGATAGCCCTGCTGGATGGCCGGCAGCAGCAGGGTCGTGAGCACATACAGGCCGTCATCCACCTGCGTTTTCGTGAGGCCGGACAGCTCCGCCACTTCATCCAGTTCCTCCTGCGTCAGCGTGGTCTTGACGCCGCCGGCGCTGTCGTAAATCTGCGCCAGGCCGGCGAGCTTCGGCTGAACGTCGAGCAAGAGTTGTTTGCAGACCGCAAATGATTTCGCCAAGGTATCGCGTTCCAGAGTACTCATAGGCATAGGACGTTCCTTTCTATGTTGGTGCTGCTTCTAAGGCCTCGACACGTGCCAGCAGGGCTTGCACAGCGCCGACGAGCCACACCACCAGTTTGCTATGATCCACCTGTTGCGGGCGGATCGTGCCATCGTCGTTCACGGCATCGGACTCGCCGGTCACGGCATGCGGCAAGACCTGTTGCAGTTCGTGGGCGAGGAAGCCTTCATCCGGGCTGTCGTCGACATTCCACCGGAAGGTCACAGGCCGCAACGCCCGGACGTTCTCCAGCGCGTCCGTGAGCGTCTCAATCGCGTGCTTGAGCCGTGCGTCAGAACTCGTGTTAAAGGTGGTCGCGCTTGCCGTCGTCACAATCGTCCCCACGATCGCCTGGGCCAGATTGGAAAACTGAATGGCCGCGCCCGATCCGGTATCATTATCCTGCGTCACCAGGAGAATCCCCGCATTACTCGTCGCTTTCGAATAGCCGACATAGGCACTGACATTCGCCATGGGCGCGATGCGTATGCCGAGACCCGTTTGAATATAGGCGCTATTGCCAACGGTGAGCTGGGCGAGGAGGTTCGTCGTGCCGACCCCCACCTGTCCCGCGAGATAGTTCGGCGCCAGGCCATCCGCAAAGAGATTCCAACGCTGCGTTCCTCCAGTCGCCACGAGTCGCAGCAGCAGGCCATATTGATTGCTGCCACTGCGCTCAGGCACCTCCAGCGCACTCAGCCCCGTCACGCTCCCCCCCGTCACCGCCACCGCGTTCGCGTTCTGCGTCGCCAGCGTCCCCAGCCCCAGCGTCGTGCGCGCCGTCGCCTGGTCGACGTCGTCCAGTAACGTCCGCGCAAACGGCGTAATCGTCATCAGCGCCGCTGCGTCGACGCCGGTAAAATACGGCGCCGTGTCGGCACTCGTGGCTAAGGCCGCGAGGGCCTGCAGGGTGGCGTCGAAGGGTTGCGCGGCGGCGAGGCCGGGGTACGGGTCAACGCTCATAGTGCGCCTCCTTCCAGCGCAGTGACACGGGTCCTGAGCGTTTCGACCTGCGCGAGCAACTCTTGCAGACCAGCCGTGAGCCACACCACGAGTTTGCTATGATCGACTTGTTGCGGACGGATGGAGCCATCGTCGTTGATGGCATCCGGCTCGCCCGTCACGGCGTCAGGAATCACCTGCTGCAGCTCGTGCGCCAGGAAGCCGACGCCAGGCGAGCCATCCGCCTGCCACCGGTGGCTGACGGGACGCAGCGCACGGAGGACGTCGAGGGCGCCGGCGAGGGGCGCCATGGCGTATTTGAGACGGACATCGGAGGAGGTGTTGTAGGCGGTGGCGGAGGCGGTGGTGGTAATCGAGCCGACCACCGCAGTTCCACTGTTGCGGAACAAGACCGCACTCCCTAGTCCAGTATCATTATCGTTTGGCATAATCACTATGCAATCCTGCGTCTGCTTCGCATACCAGAGCACCTGCTTGTTATTGAACGTAATGGGAGTGCCGCTGCCAATACGTACTTGCGAAGGAGTGTCCACTACCCCGCCAAAATGACTCGGCGCGTCACTGGTACAATAGAAGGACCAGCGCTCCGCCCCGCCTGCTGCCGCAATATACGAGACAAAACCGTAGACGCTGCTCCCGGCGTAATTCTGCGCATTGACCCCCGCACTAAAATTCGCGGTACCAGTCACGCTAATGGCACTCAGCCCCGTGACATTCCCCCCCGTAATCGCCACCGCGCCCGCGTTCTGCGTCGCCAGCGTCCCCAGCCCCAGGTTGCTGCGGGCGGTGGCGGCGTCTGTCGCCCCGGTACCGCCCACCGACACCGCCAGCGGCGTATTGAGCACCGCCAGCGTCCCCAGCCCCAGCGCCGTGCGCTGCGCCGCCGCGTCGGCGCCGGCCACCAGCGTGCGCCCGGCCGCCGTGAACGTCGCCAGCGCCGCCGTGCCGGCGCCCGTGAAGTACGGCAGGCGGTCGGCGGCAGAGGTGAGGCCGGCGAGGGCCTGCAACTCGACGTCCTGCGCCTGCACGTCGGTGCCAGGCACCAGCCCCAGCGCCGAACGCGCCGCCGCCGCCGTGGTGGCGCCGGTGCCGCCGCGGGCGAGCGTGAGCGGGTTGGGCAGGGTCGGGCGTTGGATGGTGAGCGGTGCCATGTTAAATACCCTCCAGGCTGAGCATGTCCATCAGCACGGTAAACGCGCCGCCAAAGCCCTCGATGGCGAAGACCCCTTCGGTGACCGTCGTCGTGAGCGGCGACACCAGATCTGTATAGGCCGCGACTTCGATCAGGTTGCTATAGTCGAGCGCGCTGCCACGCCAGGCGCGCAGTTGCACGCCGCCCAACTGCGCCAGATCGAGCGTCCACTGGAGTTGTATGGCATGGGTCGTATTGAATGGCACCACGCCAGCAGCGGTCGCGAGCTGACTTGGAGGGCTGCCGATGAGCCCCGTGCCGTTCAATTTGCACAGGTCCAGATTCTCGCCACGCACCCTGAGCAGGTACGCACTGCCCGTCGTCTGTATATTGCGCTGCGATTGCATGCAGACCAGGCCAAATTGTTGACTCGTCGAGCCGCCAACGGTGTGCTTGAGCAGCACGCGCAACTGGCCGATGGTCGTCGCCTGACGCTTGCCAGCTTTGGGGGCCATGGTGAGGGTGGACACACTCCCGCCACTGACGCGGTAAATCTGCAAAGACGCGTCGTCGACCAGCGCCAACGCAGTCGTGTTGAGGATGGCGTTGATTTGCACACTGCTCATCACAACGTCGAAGTCCGTAAACAGCAGCGTCTCCTGGGCCACCTTCCCGCCTCCTTAGATTTCTTCCGTACTGGTTTGATCGAAGCGCACATCGCCGTTCGCGGTGAGAGAGGCGAGTGGTCCCTCGCCCTGCGAGGCGCTCAGAAACACGCTCGGCTCCTGCACCACCGGCTGCTCCACCAGGTCGCTCAAATCGAGCGCCGTGCCAAACGCCAGCCGCAGCGCCGTGCCGATCTGCGGGTCCGAGAGCCACTGGAGCTGGATCCCGAAGGGTTGGCCAAAGGCCATCGGGATCACATGCGTCTGGAGCACCGTCAGTGCAGAGCCAAACCCTGCCGTCACTTTGACGAGGTTCACGCTCCAGGCCGTGGGGATGCCTCCGACGACCAGCAGTGCCGCATAACACGTCCCCGTGGTGCCCGTCAGGTTACTCTGGGACGTCGCCCCGTACACGCCGTACATATCCTGCACGGCGACGCCAGCCAACGGCTGCACCAGCGTCGTGACGCGCCCTTGCCTGAAGCCTCGATTCGACGCCTGCGCCCAGCGGCCCTGCACGGCTCCCGTGCCGGCGGCAGCGCCAACCAGGCGCAGCGAACCGTTGCCGACCACAGGTGCGGTGAGGTCGACGTAGGCTTGCTGTGCCGAAAAAGCCTTCAGAAATTCCCACTGAAAGAATGCCACGTTTATGCCTCGAAGGGTGCCACCCAGTACGGCTCTGGCGGTACCGGAGGCACGTATTCAAACGGCGCTACCCAGCCCGGCTCCCATCCCTCGTTCACCCGTACGGCTCCGGTGCTGATGGCATAGTCCCAGGTTTCCCATACGCCCCGCAGCGTCCCAGAGGAGCGCAGCGTCAGCGCCACCGCCAGGCCAGGCGCCGCGGGCGAGACGCTGAAGGCGGCCCGGCGCACTTCGCCAACAAACGGCCGCTGCCCAAACAGCGGCGCCCGTACGGCGACATGATCCGTCAGCGAGAGCGGCACGGCCGGCAACGCCGCCTGGAGGCTGACATCCTGGCGTATCACCCCGCGCTGCCGCACCAGGCGTGACAGGAGCAAGTCTGCCGTCGCCGGGTCCGCGATGAAGTCGGCAAAGAAATCAAAGCGCTGGCGCGTGTTGACGCTGGCCTGCGCTTGCGAGCAGATTGTTTGGAGTTCGGGGTACTGACTGGTTGACTGGTCTGGCGTGACAAACAGGACCGCCGCGTATTGCCCGGCTTTGGTCGTCGTCACCTGCGTGCTCACGCGCTGGTACCACAGGTAAAAATCGGTAGACACCTGCGCCATCGGCAATGACTGGATGTCGAGTGAATCCCGGTACACGTCCTGCGCGCTGTCGAGCCAGAGGACCGGCAGCAGGTCGGGATCATCGGCGGTGATCTGGTAGACGCCTGTCACGTCTTTATACACCGTACACCAGCATTCCTGGGACATCTTGACGAGGAGGTCCCTGGTATTGCCAGGATCGGGTATAAAGCCATTAAAGAGCCATTCGTTGCGCCGGTTGGCGGCCGTCTGCACGCTCGTCTGGTTGAGGGTCAGATGCGGCAGAAATTGCGCAAAGACCTGCGCCATGACGAGCACCGGGTTGCGGCCTGGAGGCAGAAAACGCAGACCGTCATACTCCACGGTCGCCGGTCCCTGCGCGGCCTGGCCAAGCAAGGAGATACGCACGGTCGTCTCCACCGCCACGAACGGCACCACGAGTTGTTGCCAGGTGGAGGGACCGGTCAGCTCCCGCGTCGTATAGCGCGCCGGGTTGGTCGGTGTGCCGAGCTGAAGCAGGCCGGTGCCCTGGAGTACCACGTCCTCCGGAGGGTCTTCCGGGGCCGCTGGTGTCGCAGCCACCACGGCACTGAGCACTTCGATGGGCTGAATCTTCCCGATGTAGCGGCCTTGAATGGTGATGACCAGGCGATAGGTGGTGTCGGTCGGTGTGAAGGCGCGGTTGATATCCTGGAGACGAAATTCGGCCACGGTGCCCTGGGTGGTCGCCGCTTGATCGGGCTGGAGATTCCAGACAAACTCCTCATCCGGCGTCGCCAGCGAGGCCAGGCCCACGCGCACCTGCACCTCGGAGAGCGGTGGAAGGACTGGCACCGAGACGCCCAGGCTGCCCGAGACCCCCGAGGGGCCTCCGCCACCCGCCAGCGCGTAGTGCATCCCTGGGATGGACGTGAGGAGAAACGCGCGCACACGGACATCGAACGTCGTCAGCACCCCCGGCGTCAGAGTAAGCGGCGTCGGCGCGTCCTGGCGCATCTCGATGCGGTACGAGGCATAATCAGTCGCGACGCGGATGAACTCTGGTGGTCCCAGGGGATTCTGCGGTGGGAGGACCACCGAGGCGCTCGGGATGGTGAACGCGACCTGCCCCGTGTCCGTGCCACTCCCTGGTCGGTAGTCCGACGTCACAGACTGCCCTGGCACCGACGTAAACGTACTGATCTGCCAGTTCCCCAGCGTCGGTGCCGTAAAATCCCCGTTGTCCACCGTATTGTCTTGCTGGAGAAGCGGCGTGCGCCAGTTGAGGAGCAGCGTGTAGCGCTTTCCCACGACCACGGCAACCTGCTGGTAGGCCCCGACGACCGTTGGTCCCACGTCTTGCACTTGCAGCTTATAGTTGCCGGTCTGCGCCGCTTGTGGGGTGACGGCCACGGTCGAGCCCGGCAGCGCCACCCAGGGCGACAGCGCTCCCGTCTCGAAGCCGCCGTTGATCAGCGGCGGCGGGGGCGGGTCAGGGATGGCCTGCACGTCGACGCTGACGCCCTCGTGCACCTCTGCGAGGTTGAGGACCGCTGTCCCGGGTGGCAGAGTAGGCAGGTTCGTGTCGAACTGATAATTGGCAATCGGCCCGTCCTTGTCCCGCACCGCCAGGAGTTGGAGGCCCGGCAGCCCGATACCCACGAGGTAGCGGTACTGAATCGGCGGCGCCGTCTGGACCACGGTCGCAGCCGCGTGGACCGCCGGCGCGTGGCGCAGCGGGCGCAGGAGCTGGAGGGCGGTACTGCCATCGAGCAGGAGCCCGACACGCTGCCCGTCATAGAAAATCTCTTCGGTGCCGCCCACGAGGACTGACCCCCCAGCACCAAACCCGGCGTTAATTTCCGCGAGGTCGATGGTCTCGACATCCGCCGCCGGCAGCGCGGTCGCCAACGTGCCATTGGAGATGCCTGCGACCAGGAGCGGTTCAAGCCCCAGGGCTGTCCCAATAATCAGCGGCACGGCGATGCCGCGTGCCGCCAGCGGGCTGCCAGGGAAGACGCTGGCGCCGACTGGGATCTCGATGTCGCGGTGGTCTTCACTGGCACCGTCCACAATGGTAAACGTGAGCACGCCCCGCGCCAGGCGCGGCTGGGCCACCCGCCCACGAAAGAGCGTCAGGATCTCGCTCTGGTCACGGAGCGCGCCGCCCAGGAAGCCGCCCCAGACCACCGCCTCTTGCTGCGCAATCGTTAACAGTTGCTGCTGCACCTGGTCCAGCACCGTCCCGACCTGTCCGGCCAGCACGCGCACCTGACAGGCGACGTTCCCCAGACGCGACGAGCGGTCATCAGCCAGTTCAATGCTGATGGCGCCGAGGCCTGTCCCCGTGGGCGCTAGGAAGGGATAGACGACGATGCCGGACGGCAGCCAGCCCTCGGGCCAGGGACGCGCCGTGAGCGCCAGGTTGCGGCGTGGAATCAGCACCGCCAGGTAGTCTTCGACACCCACGCCCTGGCGAAAGGCTGCCACCAGCGGCGCCCAGGCTGCCGAGACGTCCCGCATGCGTTAGCTCTCCTCGCGCAAGATAAGGGTCACATCGAGGCGGCCAGCAGACGTCTCCTGCCAGGTAAACGCGCTGTCAAGCAGCCAGCGCACCTCCCGGCTGACGCCCAGCTCATCCACCCACGTAAACGGCTGCTGTCCGCCGTCGATACGGGGATGCCACAGGAAGGCCCACAGGGCATCGAAAGCGCTCTGCGACAGGCCCGTGAGCTGCACGGTGTAGCGCGCGCGCGCCGCGGCGAATTTCAGCGCCAGGGCCGCCGTGCCATCGCTCAGCGCGACGACCTGCCCGGTCTCGATACTCGTCTGCGCCGGCCAGCTCTGGCCTCTCGTCAGCGTGACGGTCGGTACGCCGGCTTTCACGAATTGCGGATACACGTCCTAGCCTCCCAATGGTCGCTGTGACAGATCCGCCTGGCGCAAGTAGGGCACCAGGTCCCGCGCCAGCGTGGCGGCGTCCTGCGCCTGCGTGTGGACCGTCAGGTTATACACGATGGTGCGCTGCGTCGGCGCCAGCGTCGGCACCGTGCCACCGATGACGGGAAAGCCGGGCGGTTGCCCCCCGCCGCTGCCGCCGCCGACCACCAGGGAGCCGGAGCCACCGCCCACGAGCGGCCCGGTCGGCGCCAGCGGGGCGCCCGGACGTTGCAGCGCCCCGGGCGAGGTCGGGCTGAGGCCGCCCCCGCCGCCCGGGCCCATGCCCGGCGCGCCAGGACGCTGCGTCAGCGTCGGGGAGGTGGGACTGAAGACCCCGAGACCGCCACTGCCGGCGGTGGGGGCGCTGGACGCCAGCGGCGCCGCCGTGGTCCCGCCGCCGGTGGCGCCCGTGCCGGTGCCGGTGGCGGGGGTGCCGGTGCCGGTGCCGGGGGTGGGGGTGCCGGGGGTGCCGGGGGTGGACGCCGCCGTCTGCTGCTTGAGGTCGGCAATGCGTTTTTCCAGCTCTGTGATGAGCTTCTGGAGTTCGCCCTGCTCACGCCGAATGCTGTCCACCCCGAGCCCGGTGGCACCGTAGCCTAGGAGGTTGAGATCCTTATAGGCTTTGGCGAGCTGCTCCTGGAGCCCGGCAAGTTCCGTGGCGAAGGGAATCTCGATGGGAAGGATCTTCAGGCTCATGAGCTTGTCCCATTCTGACACCACCTTCTTGATCTTTTCGCCATTCTCGTCCAGGGTAAAGCCCAGCCGTTTCTCCTCCTCCGTCAAGGCTTTCGTACTCTTCGCGGCCTCGTCCGTGCGCCGGCCAAGGTCCGTGGTCGCCTGGCTCGCCCGCTCCAGGGCGCCACGGGTTTGCAGCCAGGAGGTGTCGATTGCCTCGGCAGCGCTTTGCCCGGCAACGGCTATCTCGCCAAAGGCGTTCACGATGGGTTGGGGTAACTCGACGCCGAGTTTCCTGGCAATCTCCTGCATGCGCGTGCTTGAGGCCTGGAACCCCTCGGGCAGGATCTTGAACGCGCCCTTGTCGATCTGGTCAACGACGTCAAGCCAGGCGTCCAGCAGGGCGCGCGGTGAGGCGGTCCCGGCTTTTTCGATGGCCTGAAAGTCTGCCAGGGCATCGGTGGCCGTCCGCTGCAAGGCATCACGGGTTTGCAGACCCATACGTTCAAACGCCAGCGCAATGCCATCCGCTGTCGTACTCGCTCTGGCGCGCATGGCATCGAACGCGCGTTGAAAGGCATCAGGCAAGACGCCAAAACGCTCACGTAGCACTGCCGCAGCCTCGTCATACGCGCGGGAAATTTCCCGCGCCGTGAACGTGCCAGCCTTTTCCATCTCGATGAGTTTCGCGGTCACGGTCCCGAGTGTGTGCGTCAGCTCATCTGCCGAGATAGCCTTGAATGCATCCCCCGGTTTCAATTTGTCGAGCGTGCCTTGCAAGGTGCTTGCGGCATCATTGGCATCATCCAGTGTTGTCTTCAGCTTTTGCTGCGCTTCCGTGAGTTGGGCAGTCCCAGCGGCCGCTGCGGCCGCTGCGGTGCCTTGCTGGGGCAGCGCCGTGCTCTGCGCGTTGACCGCCGCTGTCGTCGTCGCCACCGCCTTGCTGGCGCCGTCCTGGGCCATGCCTATGCGGTTCGTGCCCAGCACAAACTCATCGGCCATGCCCTGGAACGTGGCGCTTGCCAGAGCCAGGTCAGCACTGAGTTGCTGACTCGTGGCCGCAAGCTGGCTGAAGCGCCCATCAGAAATACCGAGCGCGGTTGCTGCCTGGTCGAGGGCCGTGAAGACCTGCGCCAGCGGCGTGACCAGTCCGTCAATGAGATACTGCCCGAGCTTGATGACGCCAGCCGCCGTGTAGTCAAAGGCGGCGTTGAGCAGGTCCCAGCCGGCCGTCACAAAGTCGATACTGGGCCGAACATTGCCCTTCAGGAGTTCGTCGAGGATGACAAAGGCGTTGTACGTGTCCGTGGTGTTGCCGGTGGTCGTCAGAAGGTTCGCGTTCAGCGTCTGGAAGGCAGCGGATTGCCCGATGACCTGAAAGAACTGCTCGAAATCCGCCACCATCGTGCGCAGCGTCTCGCTCTGCGCAAAGGCGCGGTAGAGCTTGGTGACATCAGCGGCAAGCACGCTCGCTGCCCGCGTGATGTTGGTAAATACTTCCAGGAGCGGTGGGGCGACTTCCTGCACCAGACGGTCGAGCGTGTTGATGAACGTCTGCCAGGCGGCCCCGGCATCTGCCAGGTTCTTGCTGGCCGCTTGCTGCGCCAGGCCGGTGACGTTGGCATAGGAGCCGACCGTCTCGTTGAACGTGTTGAATTGGTTGCCCGTCAGCGTGAGGGCGGCCCGAAAGCCCTCGGAATCGTTAATCAATTCCTTGAGCCGCTCGGCACTCCCCCCTGTAACCTCGTTCAAGCGCCGAAAGAGCCCCGTTAAGCCTTCTTCAGCCAGGACCTGCTTAACGTTAATCCCCTCAGCAGCAAACTTGGCGCTGTTCTGAATGAGTTGCTGGAAAAAGGAATTCAGGCCAGTGGCGGCCGTATCGGCGTTCTTGAAGGTCTGGGTGAGCACGGCGATGGCGGCGTTCGTGTCGATGAACGAGGCCCCCGTGGCGGCGGCGGTGGCGGCGACTTGCGGGAAGGCCTGCGCGAATTCCTCGAGGCGCCCTTGCCCACGGATGACCGTCTGGGTAAAGACATCCGTGACAAACTGCGCCTGTTCCAGCGGGATACCAAACGCGGCGGCGGATTTGGTGACCGCGTTAATGGCCGTATCGAGGTTGCCCAGGCCGCCTTTCGCCAGTTCGGCGGAGCGGGTCAGGACAGTGATGGCGTTGTCAGCGGGGACGTTGGCACCCAGAATGTCGTAGAGCCCCTTGGCGAGTTCGGTCGAGGAACCCAGCGCCGGCGGCAGTGCCAGCAGTTGCTCACGCAGCGTACTCAGTTGCCTCGCACTGACAGTCCCCAGGGCGTTGATGCTGTTGAGCGCCGCCTCGAACCCCGTCGCCGCTGTCGCCGCTGCCCCAAGCGTCGTGGCGATACCGGCCACGCCGGCGAAGCCCAGGGACAGGCCGATGGCGGATTTCGTCGTCGCCGCCAGGCTGGCGCCGAAGGAGGTGGTGCTCTGCGCCGCCTGGTGTTGGGCCTGGCTGGTCTGCTGCGTCGTCTTGGCGGTATCACTCACGGCTTTATCGAATTGCCGCAGTGCAACGATGCCCTTGTCTGCGTCTACCAGTATTTCCAAAACGACTGGTGGCACAAGTGCTCCCTCCTAGCGCTGTTCTTGCGCCTCACGTTGCTGCGCCTGCACGTAATCCTGCAACGTCACGAGCCGTACTAACAGCCAGTCCGCGTCGTAGGCGTCAAGCTGGTCGAGCTGGCGCAATGTCCGTACTGTCTCCCAGCCGACTCTTTGCACCTGCCAGTAGATCTCCCACGCCTGCAGGTCATCTGCATGTACCGGCGTGCCAGGTGAGTACCCATGCGTGCGCCAGAAGTAGCACGCCGCCAGGCCGCCGGTGTCGCAGGGAATCGCCTCGCCTTCCTCGCCTAGTTGTGCCCGACAGGTCCAGCAGGTGATGGGCATGCCGGTTGTGGGAGAGAGGAGGGCGAAGCGGCTGTCAAAAAAGCCGTGTACCTCTCCAACAGCTCCTCAGGGGATCCCTGCATCGCCAGCTCATCGATGCGCTGAATCACTGCCCAGGGCAGATACGGAATGACCTCTTCCAGAAATGGTACGGGTTGCATGGTGGCATCCAGGACGTTTTCCCAGCCACGAATACAGTACGTGGCGATGGCGAGCTGGAGTCCTGCGACGCCCTGCAGATCAAAGACACCCCGGCTTGCATGCACGGTCAGCAATTCGTGCCGCTTTGATGGCGGTAAGCGTCGATAATAGAACCGCGCATCATCCACCAGAAAGCTCAGTCGTTCCTTGTCGGTGATGAGAAAGACAGGCCGCTTCCCCGGAGGCGAGAGTGCCGCTTGCCCATTGGAACTGTCTTCTGCCATAGAATCTCCTAAAGGAGTGGATGATGGCGCGCGCCAGAGACGACCTCGACCCCCACCGGCCCCGGCTGCGCCGTCGCCGGCATGCCGGCCGCCGGCTGCGCCGGCACCTCCGCCTGGAGCACGTGCCGCACGCTGGGGAGCCCCACCTGCACCGGCGAGGGCCGCACGTCCGTCAGGCGCAGCGCCGGGAGGTACCAGGTGAGCTGATACGCCTGCCCACTGCCGCCTACCTGCGGCCCCAGGAAGCGCAGCTCGCCCATGAGGGTCGTCTGCGCCTGCCATGTCTGCAGCCAGGCATCGGACAGATACCGCGGCGTGTCGAACGTCAACGTGAGGGCTGGCGGTGTGGTCCGGCCGTACTGCTCCGGCGCCAGCCCAGTCCGCGGGCCGTAAGACGCCGCAAGCTGGTTGTCCAGCCGCACCGCGCACGTGCTGTAGCACACGTCGTTGGCACTCGACAGCGGCGTGGTGGGGCTCGCGAGACCCAGCCGCAACCGCCCGTGCCGCACGCCCAGCAGCGGCCAGCCGCAGCCCGGGAGGGCCTGGAGGGCGGCAGCAGTGTTGACGGTCGAGACCTGCGACAGGCCGGCGCCGACCAGCGTGACCGCACCGGTGACCCGCTCGCCGTCACTGACCAGCGCCAGGGACTGCACCATGCAGGACAGCACCTCCCATGTGGACACCTGGCGCCACGCTGCGAACGTTCCCCTTCGCACCAGTCGGGTCGTTGGCGGCTGGGCATCGGCCGTGGGCCATGGTGTTGCCTCGAGGTCCGCACTCACCTCGTACAGATGCCGGTACGCAGTAGTGCCGAGCGGCGTCGGCAGCGCCGCCGGCATGTAGCCGAGGGCACACGCGAGCAATGAATCGAGTCCCTGGTACCGCCACCTGAACGCCACCCGCACGCTCGGGGCCTGGCTCACCACGTCTACGCCGGTCGGTCCCAGGGTCTGTGCACGCGTGACCACCGGCGCCTGGCTCATGCCAGGGTCGAAATCGGCGCTGACAATGGGCCAGCGCTCGGTGACCTGGGCGGCGGCGATCGCCGGCCACTGCGAGCCGTCGGTGGCGGACTCGACGGCAAAGCCGGCAATGGTCGCCGTGCCACTGGAGACTGGTGCAGCCATGCGTCACGTCTCTAACATGTAAATCGGTGGATTACTGACGCTCACCGTGATCGACGCCCCCGCCGCCTCATCGGTCAGCGCCGGCGGCGTCGCCAGCGTCAGCGTCAGCGGCGTCCAGGCGGCGGCCGTGAAGGTGCCATTATTGGCCGGGGTGGCCGCGCCGCTGATCGTGACTTGCGCCCCGGCCGCCACAAAGGGGAACGTGCCCCCGGTGATCGCGAGCGCATTCCCCGTAGCGGTGATGGCGATTTGCGCGCTCGTGGTCACGTCCTTGCCCTGCGAGATCGCCGCTTCGGTCGTGAGCACGCGCGGGCCAGGGCCCGCCGTTGGCGCGGTCGCTGTCACAAAGACCAGGTTCGGAATGATGATCGTCTTGGTGTCGCCCGTGACCGGATGTGTATAGACCAGGCTCGCCTGCAAGCGCGTATAGTTCTTGCGCCAGGTGATGATTTGCTCCTCTTCCGTGCGGAATCGTGGGAACGTCATTGCCAGACGAAAGGACAAGAAGGCGTTCTCAATCGGCTCCATGGGCGTCTGGGCGCAGTTCGTGTAGTCTATTGCCATAGGTCTACTAAGAGTAAGGGTCAATTCACTGAGGCAGAGATCGTCGGCGGGATGCGTCAGCGCGTGATCCTGCGTGCCGACCAGCAAGCGCAGATGGTGATGCAGCACGCGCTTGGCATCTTGCAGCAGCCCGACCAGGTGGGCATGCGTGTTGAGCGTCGAGTTCAGCGTCAGCGCGCCAGGAATCATGGACGTTTGGAGATTGACGCCATCCGCGTTACTCGTCCAGACGATCTGGGTCGCTTTCGTATCGGTATAGTCCCAGACGCCTTGCACTTGCTTGTCGATGCTGACGGTCAGGGCTTTGCCTTGAATCGATGGCAGGAGATCGTAGCGCCCCGTGGCAAACTGCCCAAAGAAATGCTTCAGCAACACGAACTCGTTGAGATAGCGCATCGGGACAAGCATGTCACCAGTCGCACTGAAGTTTCCTTGCTCAGGAGTATCGACGATGGGGCTGCCCTGCAACGACTCGTCAGGGATTTCGGCATAGACGTCGTTGAGCGACTCGCTGACGCTCGGGAGCACTTGCGTGGTGAGGATAGGCGTGCCGATGGCCGCCTGCTCGCCCACGCCGATACGGGTTAAGTAACCGATAGAGGTGATGCTCGGCGGTACGGCCATAGGTGAATCTCCTTGTGATTATGCGCTCAACGCCAGCGCCCACGCCTCCACCGGCAGCGCGCATTGCGCGACATGACACAGGTGCGTCTGCCCGACCATGCTGTGTGCCACCTGTTCGATCTGCAGCGGCCCCACCCGGTCAAACGTCCCCACCGTATGCGACGGCCGCAGCAGCGCAGCGATCTGTTCAAGCAGGTCCTGCATCACCAGCTCACTCGCCTGGCTGTCATCCACGCTAAGATAGCCCCGCAGCACCAGCCGCTCTTGCCCGCGGTGTTCCAGGCCAGGGTTGCGGTCGTTCTGCACGCTTTCCCGCGTCAGCGTCCAGGCCCGGATGGCCTGTGGGTTGCCGAACACCGCCGGCGCGAGATCCGGCTCCACCGTCAGCCGCTCATAGGGGTGCACGGTGCCGATGGCGGGGATGGTCAGGAGCTGCGCCGTGAGCCAATCTGCCAGGTCGCGGTAGTCCTCAATGGTCCCACCTGGCACGTCCACAGGCGTGACACTGAGATACTCAGACGCCACCACGAACGTCTCGCTGAAGTGCACGGGCACCGTCTCGGCCAGCATGCGGGCTTCCTGACGCTCCAGAAGCGGCGCCGTGAGGTACTCCGCACTCCCTGGCACGGTGATGACGTCACTCAGCGTGGTGAGGACCTCATCAAGCAGGTCCTGATACATGCGTTCTGAGGCCTGCGGGTCGTCCAGCGCCAGATACCCTCGCAGCCGCAGCCGGTGCAGACGCTCGACGCTGGCATTGCCGCGCCAGACTTCCTGCGTCGCCGCCCGCGATAGGCACCAGAAGCGCAGCGTGCTGAGCGGCCCCACGGTGCCGTTCAGGGCCGTCGGGTCAAGGGCAATGCGGTCGTAGGGGTAGACGTGGCCGATGTCGGAGATGGCCTGAAGCGGCGTCAGGAGGGCGGTCAGAATGTCACTGAGCGGCATGCGGCTCTCCACCTGCTTCCGGCACCAGCATGAGATGCACGGTCTCGAGATCGAGCCTATCGATCCCTGCGAGCGCACGGGCAAAGCTGTACGTGCGCAGGAGGCCTTCGACGCGAAAGCGCTGCGGTCCGTCCGGCACGGGCAGGATGCACGATTCCCCTACGCGTGGCAGATCCTGCGGTTCGGCGAGGATATCGAGCACGGATGCCAGACCCACAAAGCAGCGTAGATGCATAGCGACATTCCTAGCATAGGTCACAATATACGAGGTATACTTTCTCTGTAGCATCGTGCTACATTGGCTCCTGGCCGGGTAGGGTCTAGCTAACCCTCGCAAGGTCGGAGCCTCTACTCTGACGCCTGGTCCGCCACACATCATAGAGGAGATGTCGTATGGACCCGCAACTACTCGCCTCGCTCAACACGATTGCCCAGAACCAGCAAATTACCTATACCTGGACGGTCGGCGCCGCGCTCGTCTATCTCAGCGGCCTCTGTTTCGTCTGGTGGCGACTTTCTGTCCGTCTCGACAGGCGCCATGACGAAACCCGGACCGCCCTCGCCGCCATGCAGGCGACGTCACAGGCCATCGTCGCGCAGACCGCTGAACTGCTCCGGCGCACCAGCCCCTAACGCCCTCCCTGGAGCATCCTGGCCGCCCGCGCCATCGCCTGCTGGAGTATCCCCTGCATCTGCGGTCTCACGGCGGTCATGGCATCGCGAAACATATGCCGCCCCCGTGTGCCCCGCCGGGCGATCGCCCGCTGCACGCGGTAGGCCGCCCGTTCGTCGCCCAGCACCCGCCGCGCCCACAGGAGCAGCGGCCCGATGGGCGCCCAGTGCGGCGCCGTGCCTTCTTCGACGTACCGCGCGTAGGGCACCTGGGCTCCGGTGAACACGGTCCCCCGGATGGCGGCGCTGAGCGACGTGCCCGTCGTCACATCGGTGTAAATCGAGGCCCGCAGCAGGCCGCTGACGCCCACGGGGGTGCGGCTGCGCGCCTCTTTCGCGATATCCTCCACGATCGTCTGCACGGCGGCGCTGGCCTCACGAAAGAGAATGGCCCGGCTCTGCTCGGGGTTGAGCAAGGGAATCGGCGGCACGGTCAGCTTGTACGTGATGAAGGGTTCAGCCACGTGGGGCTCCTGTCTCGTGACGCGCCTGGCGCTCGACGAGGGCCTTCAGCGCTTTCAGCTCGGCTTCGAGCGTCTCGATCCTGGCCTGGAAGGCTTGCCGCACGGTATGGAAATGTTTCGCCTGCTCGTCCATGCGGCGCTGGAGATCCGTGATGTCTGTCTGGACATTCGGGAACGGAGGACGATTGTCAGCCATGAGCGGGTCTCCAATCGTCGTCAGGCATCTCCCAACACGCCTCGTCCTCGTCGCTCTCGTCATCCCAGTCGTATTGGATCTGTACAGGCTCCTCACACCGCTCACACTGATAGCTGATCAGTCCATGCCCCTGATCATCGACGAGGTAGGTTTTGCCGCCACACTCGCAGCGGATACCATCATCACGGCCAAAGTTGCGATCATCCCACATAGCACTACCCTACCTGCCTCACTTGCAGCTTGTACCACGGATGCCCCTTCCCCAAGGCGATGTTCAGCACCTGCCAGGTCGTGCCATCCTCCCGGTCGAAGTCGTCATAGCGCGTCGGCGTCCAGGTCACGAGACACGTCTGGAGGCGGCATTCCAGATCGTTGCGCAGGATCTGCTCCAGGTCGATCTCGCCTGCCCGAAAGTGCTTGAGCCGCGCACACACGTTCGGATACACGACCGGTGTGGCGTTCGGCGCGCTGCGGTGGCGATACGTGAGCGGCTCCATGAGCGCGCCGTACATCTGCACCGCGTGGCGACCGAGCTGGTCCATCACGGCTTGTGACAACATCTCGCACTCCTCAATAGAGCGTGATCACCGTCCGCTTGCGCGTGCCCAGCGCTCGCAGCGTCCCGGTGCCGTCGAGCGCCAGCGCCGCCTGCCCGTACTGCGTCGAGGCCAAGCCCGTGCCGTCCTGCCCACGTTGCAGGCGTACGCGCGTATCGCCGTCGCCGATGTCCGTCGCACGCGGGTCGGCACAGCAGGCGAAGTGCGCCGCCAGGTACAGCTCAATTTCCCGCAGCACGCCTTCCGGCGTGCCGGTACCGGCCAGGTACGTGTCCACGTACACGCTCGCCGTGGTGATAAACGGCTGCGTGTTCATGGCCGTCGGGAAAATGGCCTTCACGTCCGCGTCGCTCACCCGTTGCGGCATTTTTGGCTCCACTCTCCTTCGAACGCACAGAGGTCGAGATGCCTGCTGCAACCACCATTCGCGCCAAACTGGCGCGCTCTATCCAGCCGTCCGCAGGACCTAGCGCCGCGAGCGCGTCGTCGGTTCGTCGGGTGCCGGCGCGGCCGCGTCGGGCGCCGGCTCCAGGCGGTCGCCAAACGCCGCCAGCTCGGCCTCCGTGGGCGTAATCACGTCGCCCGCCTGGTACTGCTTCGTCTGTGGCTTGCCTTCCGCGTCGGGCTCGACGCGCGAGATGGGAGACAGCAAGCGATGCGGCCCAATGGTCTCAGCCATAGCAACCCTTTCTTTAGGCCACGCCCGTATAGTGCACAAGGCCCACCTTGTTCTCGCCATCCGCCTTGATGCGGGGCACCAGGGACCCGATGACGCGCACGTGCTGCGCCAGCCCGCCCATGATTTCCCACGGCACGTTGGCCGGGTCCATTTTCACCGCCACATCAACGGTGCGCCGTTGCAGCTCGACGAGCAGGAGTTCGCCCGCAGGCACGGCGAACGATGGTTTGATCGAGACGATCTGCGGAAACGACTCGACAATGCGCCGGTACACGTTCCAGGCCCGGTCGACGCCTTCTTCGGCGTGCATCTGGCCAAATTGCAGCACGTTCATATAGAGCCCGTACGGGCCTGGACGCCGCAGCGTGAGCATATCCGTGTACATCTTGAGCACGGTCGGATAGATATTGTCGGCGGTCGCCCACGAGGTGCCTGCACCGATGACGCGGTTCGGATGCGTGCGGTAGCCATAGATCGTGTTGCCATCGACCTGAAAGGCGGACGCCCCGTTCACCAGCCACGACTCGAACGTCTCCGAGACGCTGCGCATGGCTTCTTCCGCGTAGGCCGTATCGAGCGTGCCTCCTAAACGCTGCACGGCTTCGAGTTCGGTGATGTCGAATTCATAATCCTCAAACGCGAACGGGAGCGGAATGAGATGCGGCGTCACCGTCAAGCGCTGGTTGTTGCCCGCGGCCGAGGCGCGCATGTCGGTCAGCGCGGGTTCCATGCGCCCGATGGCCGCATACTGGGAGGCGGCCACGCCGAGCGAGGGAATCGTCTGCGTCAGTCCCCGGCTGGTGAGATCGAGCACGGCGCCCATGTACTGATCCGCCACGCGCAGCCAGAGATTGTCGATTTCGAGCCACTGCTCGCGCAGCAGCGTGGCATGCGTATAGAGCTGCGCCTGGCGCTGCCGGGCGGCCTGCACGCGCAAGTGGGCAATGCCCGCGGGCGAGAGAATCGACGCCGGTGGCCCGCCGCGCAGGGCCTGGGTTTCGAGAGCAACGGTCATCAGAGCCCTTTCTATTGCGCCACGATGCGCACGAGTATCCGGCCTGGCGTCGGGTCGCCCGTGGCGAGTTCCGCCTCCATCGCTTCCGCGACGGGGACGCCGGTGGTGGCGGCGCGGAGCAGGCCTGCCCCAGCCGATTCAAGCGCCGTGCCGACGGTGATCGCCGTGCCCGAGGCACATCTGGCATAGATGCGCGCCCCCGCGCTGGGCGCCAGGGTCGGCACCGTCTCCCCGGCGGCGTAGGCATCGTCCTGGCCTTTGCCGAATTGCCAGTTGCCGTCGGCAAAGAGCGGCGCCGCCCGCGCCGCCGCCGTGCTGTGCGGACGCACTTTGCCGTTGTCGGCCCCGGCGGTGGGGATGATTTCAATCAGGTCGCCAGGCGTGATGGCCGCCTGGGCGGTGGCATGGGCCTGGGTGCAGGGCCCCCAGCGCATGATCTGCTCATTGGCCACGGCGCTCCTCCTTCTTCGTGAGGATGGACAACGGCTGCCAGCTCTCCTCGCCGCCGTCCTGCGGTCGCACATGGGGGAGTCCCTGGCCGGCGTAGGAGGTGCCTGGATCTGCGGTCAGGGCCGCGAGCCGCTCCAGTTCGTCCAGATCGAGTGCCGTCAGCCGCGTCTCGCTGAGGGGATATTTGGCGGCGACGAGCGCCGTGATGGCGGCCTGCTTGCGCGTGTCATGCTCGCGCGCCATCTGCCCGACGGACGCCCGCAGATGCGCCGGGAGGGTCGCAATCGCTTCGTCAAATGTGGCGGGCGCCGCCGCTGGTGGCGTCGGCTCGAAGCGCTGGAGCTGCGCTTCCGTCATGGCCTCGAGCTGGGGCCGGTCCGCTTCGCCCCATGGGGTCTGGTCATTGGTAATCAGCGCAGTCACCCGCGCGTTGACTGCCGCACTCGGGGGCATAGAATCCTCCTGTTCTTGCGTCACGGGGATATACCGGGTATCCCGCTGCACGTCGCGCGTATCGGCCGTGAGCATGATCTGGCCGCCTTCCTCCGTCCAGGACCGCTGCAGCAAGCGCTCCCCTTGACGATAGGTAAACGTCTGCGCTTCCATATCGAGCGCATCGAGAAAGATCGGCGTGACGTCCACGCCCATCTCGCGCGCCAGGGCGCCGTAGAGCGCTTCGCGCGTATCGGCATCCGTCTGGTTGATTGCCAGACCTTCCTCGGCGTGATGCACGAAGGTCTTGAGCGTCGAGACAAAGCCGCGCCAGCCGCGCGCGGGGGGATGCTCCATAGACGTCTCCTCATGGCAGGGGCAGTGCTGATGCAGGCGCGGCGAGCCGCAGCCGCTCTGCCAGTCGCAGGCGCCGACGCCGTTGGGTAAGAGGGCGAGATGGTCAGGCCGCAGGTCGCGGTGCACTTCCTCATACGGCACGCCATAAAACTGTCCGTGTGTCGCTTCGGCCTGCGAGTAAAAGCCGGTCGACAGCTCTAAAGGCGTCTGCGCTTCGAGCATCGCCATCGCCTGCACGGCTTCGCCACCGACCGTCTGCACGTGCGCAATGTCAAGCCATAGCTCGGCTTGTAAGCTGGTCACCGGATGCCCCTGGCGCGACCCTGTGCCGAGGCGCGCATGATAGAGATGCCCGACGCCAGACGTCGCGAGGACCTCGGGCGTGCGCGCGCTCATGGGTGCGCCCTGGCTGTCGAGCGGATGATTGATCACGACCGGGACGTTATTCCAATCCGTCGGATGCAGTTCACTGGCGTCGATATAGCCGCCGTTGAGCACCCCTTGGACAATCAGCACAGCCGGCGCGGTGAGGTAATCGCGGTTGTTGAGCGTGAGACGAGCAGGCGGGACCGTCAGGGCGGTTTGGATGGTGAGACGCCGTTGTGTGGACAATTCCGGGTCTCCTACGGCAGAGTTCGCGCCGCGCATAGCTCGTGCTTCGCATGGCGCTTGCGAACCGCCATCAGCAAGACATCTGGCAAGAACAGAGTTGGCCACGCGCGCCCACTGCCGGGCTTGCCGAGCGCTAAGGCCGCGCTTGTGGCGGTGCGCGTCGGCGGGGACCCAGGGCATGCCGTGCTCCAACAAAAAAAGCGCCACCTCCCAGAGATCATCTGGGACAGTGGCGCTTAGTGCGTTCCAGAGGCGCGTCCACTCCTAAGAGGAGCGACAATTTTGGCGAAGTATCGGCGACGTCAACAGATTTGTCAAACGTAAACTGCTGTCCATCTCGACGGCCTGCCCCGCGAGCCGCAGTTCGCACTTCCCCAGATAGCCCTGCCCGTTGTGGTGGAACGTCACGGACCCGTTGGTGCGGCTTTCCAGGACGTGCACCCAGAATTCAAGTACCTCACGCGTCACGCCATGGCGTTGCAAGATGGCCAGAAGCGAGAGCGCACTGTCAGGCATCTATGACCCTCCCATTGACCGCACAGCGGCACATCGGATGTGCTGGTGGATGCATCACCGGTCCCACCGGCGTCTGGAACGGCTCCCCCAGGCGCACGCCGTTCTGGTTCATGCCGGGAATCGGCGCGCAGGTGGTCAGGCACAGTCGATCGTCCGGCGTCACGAGCCATGTCCGGCGAAAGCGCTCCGGATCGAGCGTCCCCTGGCGCTGCGCTTCCTGCCACAGTTGCTGCTGGCCTTCCAGGCTCGCGTAGATCGATTCCGTCCGTGCGATACTCTCCACCCGCAACTGGAGCGCCCGCCGCGCCGCCCGCGCCACCTGCGCCTGCGCCTGGGCCCGCGTCTGGCCGGCGTCAAGGAGGCGTTGGCGCAGGGTCTCTAGGGCCTGTGTCTGGCGCGGCGTGAGGCCGACGAAGGCTTCCAGGTCGCGCATCATCTGGGTCATGCTGCGGCCTTGCGCAAAGCCGCTCCGGATCACCGCGCGTACGCTCTGCAGCGTCGTCTCGCCAATGCTGACGATCTGTGTCCCGACGTAGGTCTCGATGGCGGTGAGCGCTTGCGGCACGACGACGCCAAACTGCACGGCGATCTCGGCCCCGAGCGCCGCCTCAGTGGCGGGCAGGACGGCCTCCGCGCTGCGCTGTGCGGTCTCGCGCAGGAGCGCTTGCAACGGCAGCCGGGCCTCGCTGCTCACCTCCTGCCAGGCCGGCGCGAGGAGCCGCTCGACGTCGAGGATGCTCCGGCGGCGCAACGCGTCACGCATGGCGTCCGTGTCCACGGCGTCACGATAGTCGCTGAACACCACCTGCCAGAGTTCCCGGAGCTGCGGATAGGCACGGTCGGCTTCGCGGTGCAGGAGCTGCCAGGCTTCGACGCGCGACGGCGTCTCGACAAAACGGCGCTGGGCGGGTCTGGCGGCGACGAGGATGGTGAGCGGCATGGGCTAGAGGTCCTCCCCTGGGTTCACGTCCACCGTCTCCACATCCGGCTCCGGCGGCAAGCCGAGATACTTTTCACGATATTCTGGGATCGGGATGACCCGCTCCGCCATACCCGGCGACAGCGTATTCGCTGCAGTGGCGATGTCCTTCGCGACGACCGCTTGCTTTTCTTCTGACAAGGCGAACAAATTCTCCCACGCGACCGTGTACGGTTGCGCCGGCGGTGGCAAGGCGCCCAGCAGGAGCAGGCGATCGATCAGCGGCCGCAGCAGGCCCGTCTCGGCAAACGTCTGCTGGCGCCGATTAATCCTTTGCAACCAGGCCTGTTCGTCCTGACTGCTCGCTAATTCACCTCTTTCGCTGCCCGTCAGGATGCGCTTGGGAATGCCCGTTGTCCCTGCGATCAGGTCAATGAGCACGTCGAAATGATCGCGCGGGCTCGACGCCGTGCCACTGAGTTCTTTGATGGTGGCCCCTTCGACCCGGATGTAATCTTTCAACTGATGCTGAAACTCGTCGATAGACGTTTTGAAGGCCGCCTCATCTGCGGGCTGCAACTGGTAATCGGGGAGCCCCTCTAACCCAATCAACCGTTGCGCCCCGCGAAAGAAAAACTCTGCCGATCCACCAACGACCTTGAGCAAGTCATCGAGACGGTCAAAGACCGGCTTCAGGCGTGGAATGCCGTACACGTCATCGTCGAGGCAGTCTTCGGCGACGTGCAGCACGCGGCTGCCGTGCACGAACCCGATCTTGCGCGGCAGCGTGCGGCTGGAGGACGTGGTACTGCGGTTGAAATTGACTTTGTACAGCGACGGCTGGCCAAACAGCGGCGACGCCGGGTTGGTCTCGAACTGTTCAATCTCGGCAAACTCCTCACTGTACGGCGCCAAAAACAGCACATCGTCCGGACTGCGCACCGGCCGCGCCGGCGCCGCCAGATCGGGCTGCCCGCGGAGGCCGAGGAGCAGCACGCTGTATTGGCCCAGGTTGGCGAGCACGTCGGTGCGCACCAGCCTGGCGTAGACGCCCAGGCGCATGACGAGCGATTGCCAGGCGACCTCGAACGGCGTCTCCACGGCCTCCTGATCGTCTTCCTGCACCGTCGGCGGCTGGCTCCACGTCGCCTCGGGGTAGGCGCGGATCAAGCGATGCGCCAGGTCGCGGCGTTCGTAGCACGCTTTGTAATCGGCGTAGGTGAGTTCAGGCTTATAGCCGAGGATATGCGCGAGGTTGCGGCGGCCTGGCGCGAACTGCCAGGGCGCCAGGGCCTCGCGCAGCGTGCGGGACGTTGCCGCGGCGAACTGGCGCAGCAGCCCGGGCGTGGGGGTATGACCGTTCGTGTCAGCCATCGTCCCCTTCCTCCTCTGGCACGCGCTGCACCGCCAGGCCGTGCATGTCGATCACTTCCTCGGGGGTGCCCACGGCAAGGCAGGCGTGGCGGTACCCGGCATCAAGAAGCGTGGCGCGGATCTCGCGGTAGGCGGCCGGACTGAGCGGCACGATCACGTACGTGTGGGTCTGCCTGAGTCGCATGAGACCTCCTCACCAGGCGCGGATACGGCGCGGCTCCTGGGTCAGTACTGCCACGGCGCCCGAGAGCATATCGACCTGATCGTCGTGATCGCCGTAGGGAAACAACCCAAGCTCATCGAGGAATGGTGTGATCCATGGCCCACGGACCAGCACCACATTCCCGGCTTCGGCGGCACTCGACGCGGGCCGCGCGCGCGTGACCTTGTCGCCCGAGGGTGGATGCCCATACACCGTATAGCCTGGTAACACGGCGCGCTGAAAACGGTCGATCACCAGCTTGCCACTGGCACCGCCTTCCTGTTCGATATGAATCTCGACGCCAGGACCGTCCTCCTTCGCCGTCTGCGCCACCAGGTCGTCCACGCCCTTCGGGGTGGTGCGAATACGCCGCACATCGAGCACCCAATACTGGCCACGCTGCGCACGGACCTTGCCGCCGACGGTCCAGTCGGGGTCGGTGGCACCCGGCCGCGGCGCCGTCGCCGCCAGGTCCCAATAGCGTACCACACGGCCCTCGCGCGGACCATGCTCGACCACCTGAAACCACTCCCGGCGAAACAGCTCGCCTTCCACCTCGGCGTCCCAGTTGCCCTCGAGGAGCTGCTGGCGCGTCAGCGGATCGAGGTAGGCCAGGGTGGCGATGTACGCCGTTTGGTCGAGGTGTGGATTGTCCGCCAGCCGCGAGGGCAGGAAGGGGCGGCCCTCGGGCAGGCCTTCGGTGAGAAAGCGCTGCTTGACCCACCCGTGGCCGGTCCCGCCGGGGTTGCTGGCGCTCCGCATGCGCAACGGCACGGGCAGACCGAGCGGCCGCCTGAGACGCGAGAAGAGGTAGCGGTACTGCGACTCCCGGAACTGGCTCAGCTCGTCGAAGCCGACGAATTGGAGTTGCGCGCTCTGGTACCGATACTGGTCATTCACGGTGGCCAGGTAGCCAAACGAGAGGGTGGCAGGACGGCCGCGGGTGGGGAAGGTCCACGTGTGGTCGGCGCCGTTCCAGTGCGCCTCCGTCGTGTCGAGCCACCCGTGCGCGACGTCCATCAGCGCGCCCGGCAGGGCGAGATCCGTGTAGTGCCGCCGCAGCAGGAGCGCCGCGTACCCTGGGACATCGACGTACTGCAGGGCACCCATGAGCAGGGCAATCGACTTGCCCCCACCGGCCGCGCCGCCAAACAGGGCTTCACGATGCGGGAGGAGGAGAAACGCGGCCTGTTTCGGCGTCGGGAAGTAGGGCAGATAGCGATTGAGCCGGAGACCCTGGAAGAGCCTCGTCCGTGCCAGCGCCGCCGAACTGGGCGAGGAGGGTCGCGACTTCGTGGAGGAAGGCATCGGTGGCCCCTGTGGTGTCCGGCTGCCAGGGCTTGTCGCCGGCCGGTGTCGTGGGGGCGACTTTCTGCGGGGCGTTGAGCCCGAGCAGCTCACTTTCTTGTTTGAGCGCGCGCAAAATGGCGCCCCATTCCCCGGCCCCCCACGCGGCCTTGCGCACCGCCCGCAGGTCGGCGAGGTGCTGCGCCTGATGGCTGGCGGTGTCCCGCGCCGCGTCGCGTTTCCAATCGGCGAGCAGGAGCGTGACGTCGCGCGCGACAGTCGCCTGGCCCCAGGGTTGGCCCGTCGCCGGATTGACTTCCTTGTGCTCCTCCAGGGCCTGGGTGATGTCGCGAATACTATAGCCCTGGACACGCAACTGGGCGACCAGGCGCTGGCGATGCGCCATCACGGGCGCAGGGTCATGTGTCGCGGTCCGCGGCCGACGATTTGCCACTGTCTCATTCCATGTGTCTCACGCCGCACGCGCCTGTGCCCTTGAGAACACAGGCGCCACCCGCCTGGCACGCCCAGGGAGCATGCCACCCGCCCCCGCCGCCTGTCAAGGGCTGGCGTCCGCGTGCCGCCGCGTGCGCCGCTGCTGCTCCGCCGTGAGCAGGCGCCGCACCAGCGCCGAGACGCCTTCGGGCTGGCGCTTCGCCCAGTCGCGCAAGAAGCGGGGAAGATCGATGTGGATGTCCACGTACCCGTGCGGCATGGGACCGGGTTTCGGGTCGCTGGTTTTCATGCGGGAAGGGTAGCACGGTGGATCTCAGAGATCCACGAGATCCCGTCCGCGCCCTGATGCTCCTAGGGTCCCATCTCCTCCAGGCGGCGCAGTACGTCGCGGTTTTGCGCCGTGATGGTCTGGGCAATCGCCGTGATGTCACTGAGGGCCTTGCTCGTCTCCTGGTGGTATCGCGCGAGGGTCCGCAGGCCATGCCACCAGAGCGCCACCGTGCTCAGGAGCGTGGCACACGGCATACCAATGAGCAGCACCATCGCCCACAAGGGAAGTGCGAGGGGGGGCATAGCGTCCTCCTAGGGGGTTGGGTGGCCGTTCGCCTGGCGTGGCAGGAGGCCTTCGAGCACGCGCGTGGCGGCCTGGAGCGTGGTGTCTACCTTGGCAAGCGTCGTCTCCACCCGCGCAAAAGTGGTCTCGACCCGCAGCATGAAGGTTTGCATGGTGGCATTCATCACGGTTTGCTGGGCCATAAAGGCGCGCATATCGTCATTGATCACGTCGTGCTGCGCCATCGTGGCAGCCAGGCTGCGGAGAATGGCGTCATACTCATGGCTGTCCATGGGTGTCCTCCTTGCGTTGGCGTTGACGGGAAGGGTTGGCCTGTCTGCAAAAGCTTGAGACGCTCTTGTACTGGCCTTGTAGTAAAACCAATTTTGACCAACGAAGTGCCTTCTGCCCTCATCGCGTAGAGCGTCCCTCCTGTCTTTGACACCAGTCTTCTCCTTGTATGATAACACGCCAAAATGTATACTTACAATATTATATCCATTTTGGAGAGGAAAGGCGAGCCATGACACCAGGAGAATTACGCCAGATACGCAAAGACCACGATCTGACACAACACCAGATGGGGGAATTGTTGGGCTATACGGCTAATTACATCTCTCGGCTGGAACGCGGCGATGTCCCGATCACGCAACGCCTTGAGAAACTGGTGAGGAATGTGATTTTACAGCGCAGAGCGAAGAAAGTTAGCAAAATGGATTGACTATCCATTTTGAATAGGATAAAATATTAGTATAGCGGTTGCGATGACGCAGCCACCCACTCACACAAGGAGATCCCGATGGTATGCCCCGTCTGTACCCATCCCCGCGTCCTCGAAGACGCCGTGGAGACCGCCCCCGGCCTGGCCGTCCATGTGGCGCTGTCCTGCTTCGCGTGCGGCTCGACCTGGCGGGCGGTGTATCGGCAGTACGAGATCGATATGGTCGAACCACGCGGGCAGTATGCTGCCCCGCTGCTCTTTGATGACGCAGAAGAGGCGTTGGAGGCGTGGGCCTGGGATGAGGAGCAAGCCATGCTGACGAATGGCTACGGGCGCTACGCGGTGGGGTATTATCCCCAGCTCGCGGCTGGCCGCGTGAGCTGGACGCAGATCAG
>Ga0180062_1000006_pt1 | contig 33246 bp, 33 predicted proteins | sample EasRivT45_16_10D_FD_121775 | JGI IMG/M metagenome (GOLD analysis project Ga0180062, IMG submission 121775) | Soil microbial communities from meander-bound floodplain in the East River, Colorado, USA - East River metaG ERMLIBT45_16_10D | ecosystem: Environmental > Terrestrial > Soil > Floodplain ... | reverse complement strand
GTCAGGTCAGTTTTGGCGACGCTTTAGCGCGGTCGTTAAATGGGATGCGGAGGAAAGAATAATGCAGCTAGCGGAAGATAAGGTACTAGCGCCAGATGGCAGTGTAGTATTTGATTTTGGCGTTAGTGGTCGTCTAGCCTGGGCGGCAAACGGACCATTTAAGAAAACTTTGCATCTAGGCTGTGGATGGATTCGGTTCAAGTCTGATCCCGAAAACATTCATCACGCGCACGATCAGTCTGGGGATAACCTGGACTATACTTTCAACTTCTTTGATACACCGTGGCCTATTGAAGATGATGCTTACGACCGCGTGACGGCTATGCACGTTGTTGAGCACCTACCCATTGACCGGGTCGTTGCCTTCTTTACAGAAGTAGCGCGCATCATGCGACCGGGCGGGGTTTTTATCATTGAAGTGCCAGACGCTGCTGCAATCCTTAAAGAGGCGCAATATAATTATGGGCACATGGAAGTGGTTATGGGGCATGACAGATATCAGGGCGATCAACATCGGTGGCACTACTATGGTCCCGATCTGGTGGCGCTGCTACACAACTCGGGATTTGACCGGACATTCACCCGTGAAGGACTTTGTTATCACCGGGCCCAGCTTGGTGTCATTCGAGTAGAAGCTACGAAGTATGGATCGAATAACTGGGCAAAGAAGCGGGAGGAGGAAAACAGTGTCGCAATGGCGCCATAATGCAAAGTGTCTGGTATGCTCAAGCGGAGATATGGTCATTGTCTTTGACTTAGGCTCCCAGCCACTAGCCAATAATCTTGCCTCTGAGCCCTTTGACCATACTACGGCTGAATATCCTTTGGCGTTGTCCCAGTGCCAACAGTGCAGACATTTGCAACTGGCCCAGACCGTAGACCCCAAGTGGCTTTACTGCTGCGACTACAAGTTTCGTAGCAGTATCTCTGATACCTTTAGGCAGTCCTGTGAAGTTCTAGTTGATACCTTCTCGGACATCCGCCCTACTGACACCTGGCTCGACATCGGTTGTAATGACGGCACGTTGTTGAAAGTGGTTCGTAACACCCACCGTTGCGAAGTGATCGGCATCGACCCTGCCGAGAGTGTTACGCATGCCATGATTGACGGCATTCCAATCATCCAGGACTTCTTCTCGTCGGCGCTATTGGACAAGCTACAGGACCGCCCATGCGCTAAGGTTATCTCGGCACAGAATGTACTAGCGCACCAAATTGACTTACACGATTTCTTATCGGCGGTGGCGCTGCTATTGGATAAAGATGGTACGTTTGTGTTCGACGTGCCTTGGGCCTTGAACCTATTCAATGACCGGCAGTTTGACATGGTATATCACGAACACGTTAATTACATGCTGATGAAACCGCTAGAGCGCCTATTGAACCAGCACGGTCTCTATATCTATCACATTGAAGAAATCGAGTCCCACGGTGGTTCTCTGCGTGTCTTTACGTGGAAGAACCGCGATATTATGGGTGCTGCGGATTCATACATTGATGACGAGTCTGCTTCTGGCGTGTATACCTTGCAAGGATGGGCCCAGTTCCAAGGCGACTGCCATAAGTTCCGCGAAGACTTTTCTAAGTATCTAACCACACTACCAGGGCGTATATGCGGACTTGGCGCGCCTGCAAAGGCGACGGTGCTTATCAACTACTGCCAGATAGACTCGCGGCTAGTGGAATACATTGTGGACGATACGAAAGAAAAGGCTGGGCATTATATTCCCGGTAGCGACATTCCGGTGTGTAACCGCGAGTGTGCAAGCCGGCGTAAGAAGGCTGAGCATGCAGTTATTTTCGCTTGGAATTGGGCATCTGAAATCAAGCGTAAGTTTCCAGGCTACAACTATATCATCCCGCGCGTTAAGCGCGTCACGAGTGAGGACTACGTAAGTGTCTGAAGAACCTGCTGAGAATGAAGGTAATGCGGGCGAAGAGTCCGTGATTGAAACCCCTACTGAAGAGGTAGACGAACGCGGTGTACCGAAGAAAAACGTGTATGCCGAGATGCTTCGTAAGATGGATAAGCTTGAGCGCGATACTGCCCGAATGGTTGAAGAGCGGACCCGTATGAAGGATGCCGAGATTGCGCAATTGCGTGCAGAGTTGGCAGCCCGACAGCAGGTCCAAGAGCAGCCTAAGGAAGAGTTCTCAAAAGAGGATCTACTGACTGCGTATGCAAACGCATCCAATAATCCAGAAGTCCAGGCTAGTATTGTGGACAAGCTAACGGATATCAAGGCCCGTGAATCGCAGCGAAACACTGAGGCGCAGATGCAATGGGCGCAGAAGCAAGAATGGTACAACAGGCAAGCGGCTTCTCAGTACCCAGCCCTAATGGACCCCCAGTCGGATTTCTATATCCAAGTTGCGGGGGAGGTTGGGACTCGGCTACGTGAGAACGAGCGCACCCCGCGTACCATCTATGATGCGGCTAACGCAGTCGCCTCAAGGAGACCAGATTTGGCGAAGCAAAATGGTGCTGTACAACCGCGTGGATTTGCTGAACGCGGCAGTTCCCGCCCCGGCACGGTGGGTAAGCAGGTGGATGAATTGCCGCAACTCGACCCGAAGATTCATGCGTCTTGGAAACAAGCGTTTCCCGAGATCAAGGACGAGAATATCCGGCGTCGTATGGCTGAGATTCAGAAGCGTCTCATTGTAGGTAGTAAGTGATGTCTAAGTATGTCGACATTTTGTTCGACCCGTATGCAAGTCATTCTGCTTTTCAATTCAAGAAGCATCCACCGGGTCGGCGTCTAACCTGGAAGTCCGAACGCGCAATGGCGGAGAGGGGCGAAAAGGGATGGACTCCGGTATCGAAGGGCGATGGTATCTACGAGAAGCTGTCCGAGTACACCAACGATTCATCGCTTAGGTATATTTCGAGCCCGGATACGTGTATTCGTCGCGGTGGTGCGATCCTTTGTTGGAAACCGCTTGGTGCGGTCTTGGCAAATAAGATCCATTCTGCGAAGAAAGCAAATATCCAGAGCCGTTATCAGGCGGACATGCAGAAAATGCGTGACGCGGGGGCAGACCCCTGGGGCCCAGGCCCGCAGGTCATTTCATCGAAGAAAGATCCCACCGACGTAATGAACATTATGGCAGGTATGGGTATTGATCCGAAGGAACTCGACCACCCGGACGCGGACCCACGAAACTATGTACCAAAAGAGTTGACGAACGTAGTCCCCGACCCCGACCCAATTGAGGTCGCTAAGGAGATTGCGCGTCGGTTGAACCCGGAGACGGACGACCCGGTTGAGCCGGTAAGGCCGCGTAAACGTGGACGCCCAATGAAGCGTAAAGCAGGATAAGTTTTAGGAGCTAAGAATTGGCTAATATTGATTCCCCAAATGGGTTTCGGCCATTCCAGCAGATTCTCCAGCTGAATAAGTACTACACTACTAATAACTCATGTATTGGTCAAGGACACCCTGTGGGCGTTACTGCGTCGGGGACTGTTCGTGCTGCGACCTTTACGGGTGTTGGTGGTGGCGGTGCGGGCAAGGGAACTCTGGCAGGTGTGGCTGTAAACTTCGTGTCTTCGTCGGGCTCTAATGCACGGCGAGAAGTGTATGTGTATGACCATCCACTTCAGCGGTTTTCGGTTCAGGCGACTGCGGCTATTGCACAGACTGCGTTTTACTTGAACTATAATGTGACTCGTATTCAGGGTGGTGCTGGTAGCGCAACCTGTAATCGTACTACGGGGCAGTCGAAATTGAAGCTATCTGCCACGACTTCGAACACTACCTTTGGTTTCTTCCATGTTCTTGGTTGGGCTAACGTTGTGGAATCGGTGACTACGGCAGCTAATAATCGAGTCTTTGGCATCATCAATCGGAAGTACCTCAAGGCTACTTCTACGCTTGGCATCTAAGGAGCACCTAAATGAGTGTCATGATTAGACCAAATTTTGGTGATCTTTTTGCCTCGCGGTTGGCGTATATCGAAGAGATCATCGACCTTAAATTCAAGCATCATTCGATGCACTTTGACCAGGTATTCAAGGTCAAAGACACTGACCGTTCCTACGAAGAAGTGACTGGTCTTACAGGCTTTGGGCTTTTCTCCGTTAAGGAGGAAGGTGCAGCGGTTACGTATGACGAGCGTCGTCAGGGGTTCGACAAGCGGTATTCGCAGACCGTTTATGGAAACGGATTCCAGCAGTCGCTTGAACTACAGCACTGGGATATTGACGGCAAGTTCCAGGATGCAACGGCTATGCTTGCTGACTCGGGTGCGGTATCGGCGGAGATGTCTGTTTGGTCGGTACTTAACAACTCGTCAACGACTGAAACCACGCCTGACGGTGTGGCCCTAGTCTCGACCGCGCACTTGCTTGCAGGTGGTGGTACGTTTAGTAACCGAGTCTCCGGGGATCTTTGTCTAGGTACGCTTGAAGATGCTTTGAATATCTTCTCGGACTTTGTGAATGACAGAGGGTTGCTGATTGCGGAACAGCCCGGTATTCTCATTGTCCCACCTGAATTCCGCTTGTATGCGGCTATGCTGTTGGGCTCGGAACTGTTGCCTGACGTGGCTTCTGGTACTACGTCGGGTATTACTGGTGTCCAGGCTGCTAGCACCCACTTTAACGCGATTAATCCGCTGCGTAATTCTGGTTTGTCGTACTTTGTATCGCCTTACTTGACCGATGTGGACAACTGGTGGTTGATGGGTTCTAAGGACCAGTCGCCGCTGCGGGTGTGGTGGGGCCTCCGCCCGACACCGGACCATGCTGTGGACTTCGATTCGGGGAACGCCAAGACTAAGCTATTGTATGCACTTGCATATGGTGCGGTGGATTGGCGGCCTTTGGTCGGTGGCATTGGTGCCTAACAAGTGTAGTGGGGCCCTTCGGGGCCCCGCTTACAGCATGGAGAATATATATGGGTAAAGTACATTGGTTTAACGATTCTACGTATGTCATTGACCAAGGTTTTGAAACATCTGCTGGTACCAAGATCATTACGGCAAGTCGTACGTTCATTATGACGGGCGGGGTGCAAACTACGGCTGGTACTGTGGTCTTTACGCGGTCAGGTACGCATAACCCGGACCTCGCGGTAAATACTGGCTCTAAGGCGCTAGTGCAGTTTTGGATTCAAAACCTGATTACGTCGGCTACTACGTTTATGTTTTCAGGTGGTGTTGATGCACTGACTACGGCTACGCCGAAGCCGGCATACATCCCTTGGAATGGATATGTTCTAGGTATTGGTGCCAGGTGTAGTGGCAAGATTACGGCGGGTAATGCTACCTTTTCGTTGTTTAACGGTTCTACAGCGCTTGGGTGTACTGTGACCCTTAATACAACCAATCACCGCGCAGTGAATGGTTCGCTTCAACTAGCTGGCCCTGGTTCTACTCCAAAGCAGTTTAGTGCTAATGCGCTTAAGTGTCGTATTAAGACTAACGCCGCTTTGGCAGGTGCAAACAACGACTTCTTTACGCAGGTGTGGATTTCGGTCTAATCATTAGGTTCCAGCGAACCTTGTGAGCTAGGGAGGGATAATGGCAGAGGCATTACAGGGTCAGGTCTTTACAAACAAAGTCGAGTCAGACGCCGAACCGGCGTTGATTGTGGAACGTAGGTCGGCCATTAAACTGGCCGACGCGCCTAAGATTGCAGTTTGTATGCCATGTGGGGATAAGGATGACCCGAACTATTTCACCTGTGGTAAGTGTGGCGAAGCGCACCAACAAGTGTCCAGTAGACGGACGAAGGGTCTTGTTCCCTTGCATTGGGCCACTAACCACATGCAGATTGTGTCGCCACTTAATTGCTCACTTTCCTACTACTTCGAGTTCGGGCGGCTTGCGGCGGAAGCACGCGAGGTTCTGACCCACCGGGCTCTTCAGGACAACCCACAGTATATCTTCTATTGGGATGATGACGTCCTGATCCCACCGCTGGCACTCTATAACATGCATCAGTTTCTTGAGACGCACCCTGACATCGGCGCGGTTTGCGGGGTCTATACGACTCGCGAGGAAAACTGTGAACCGGTAATCTACAAGGAACATGGTCAAGGGGCTTACTGGGGCTTTGCGGCGGGGGCGGGTGGAGAACCAGAGGAAATATTTTCCACTGGAGCTGGGTGTCTGCTTGTTAAGGCGTCTGTCATCAAGAAGATGGAGACGCCTTACTGGGCGGACGCGCAGGAGTACAATGGTTATGACCAGCGGGTGACGTGGGGGCATGACGTTAGGTTTTGTGTCAAGATCAAGACTGAGGCTAATTCAAAGTTGTACATGATGCCGGACACATTGTGCGCCCATTGGGACGCTGCAAAGCAACAGGCATTCATGTTACCGCCCGAGTCCCCGCCTATGAAGCGGTGGCGGATGATGAACTGGCGGCAGTATTGGTCAGAGACGTGGCAGGGCTTTGGCGTCAAGAATGCCCCACGGTATCCAGAGGCTTACTATAAGATTGTCCAGGAGATTCCGCAGGGGGCCAGAGTTCTTGACTTGGGGTGTGGTTCTGGGGTGTTGATGCAGCAAGCACATATGCAGCGTGGTGCCGTAGTACATGGTTACGATTCTTCTGGGGAGGCTGTTACTTATTGCAAGGCATTGTTCCTAAATACCGACGAATTGGATCTACGTAACCTTAAGGACGAGCATGTTGAAGCCTGTGACGTGGTGACGCTGGCTTTTGTCCTTGAGCACCTAGACGATGCAGTTCGGGACCGTGTGTTGGAGACTTGTAAGGGCAAGAAGGTTATCGCATCTATTGACGCCAAGGCTGACTACAACAATGGGCTTACGCCTAAGAAGCTAAAGAAACTGTTTCAAAAGCACTTTTCAAACGTGCAGTGCGTACGGCATAAGCAGTACGTCGTATGCACAGGGGTAAATGATGGCGAACCGGGTATCTAATCCTATCTTTATTGACACTGGTAATAACACCAATGCGCTTATCGCGCATGGTATCTATTTGTCGGGAATGGTTATTCATAACCGGTCTGCTGGGAACGTGTCATTTACAGTCTATAATAGTGATATGCAGTCTGTATGGACTACGGCAGTATTGGCGGCAGGGAACCACCACTATATACATTCCCTTAGTGGGCGTCTTCCCGGCTTAGGTGCTAAGCGGAGACCTATTGCCGGTGGAGGAGTGAATACCACAGTGACGCTGACTGTCTGGCATACCTAATGGGCTCTTCCCTGCTTGATCTAGTCAACCGCATTCTTAGGCGTGTACGGTGGACAGTCGTGACCACCTTGGAAAGTGACTCTATTCCATCGGACGTGCTTAAGGTTGTTGATCTTATCAACGCGTCGGCCAGGACGATTGCACGTATCCAAGCTTTTCCCTTCTTGCGAAAGACGGGGACTATTGCTACGGTTGCGAAGCAAACAGGGACTGCCTTCTGTACGGCTAATTCTAAGCTAGCAGTGGTTCTGGGTTTGACTCCACAGGCGGGGCATATTGGGCGGTTACTGTCATTTGGTGGGAATTCCGAACTGTATAGAGTCCGCGATACGTCTTTTTCTGGGTCTTCTATCTATGAAATGGATTTGCCATGGACTGGTGAGACTTCGGCAGCAGCAATAACTGTAAGTCTGGCGCAAGACCGCTACCCATTACCCAATGACTTTGATCGTCCTTTTGCGGACATTCGCCAATTCATTACTTCTCCACATAACCTTGAAGCAGTAGATATTGCTGATATTCACAGGATCCGCGCAGCGTATATCGGGTATGGCACCCCGACGTGCTTCTCTATTGAGACGGAGGTAGATGGCGTACAGACGCTTGTTCTGGACCCCATACCGGATGAGGTCATGTATCTCCGATTCGACTACCTGCCTACTATAGCCCACATCACCGGAGACACGGAGAAGCTGCCTCTGCCTTTGCGCGTGGAGGATGCGCTAGTTGAGGCGGTAGCGTACGTTATCAAGCAGGATCAGCAGAATGACCTCCAAGGCGCCCAACTGACCATGCAGGATTACTTGCAGCGGTTGATGGGTCAGAATAAGCCTACGTTGACTACACCCAGGCAACGGATCACCCCGGACACGTCCCATCGACAGGCCATGGCGGCTAAGTATAACCGCTTTGGACGTATTGATTGGGGCGAGGCGTGGGACCGGTCTGTTTAGCGTATGGCACGTGCGGATGCACAATCCCTGCTACAGCTGTCTGAAAAGCTACGGCCAGGGGTCAAGTCTTTGCTACGGTGGGGATCCACCGTTGCCTCAGATGTCCCGAACCAGCTTAGGTACGAGATTCAATCCAATATATCCCGTACTGTTGGCTGGATGCAGCTTCTTGAATGTTATCTGGCTTACCTTGTTGAACAGGGTGGCAATCCCGTATTACCCGATGAATTCGTTTGCCCAGGTCCACCACCACCACCGCCTACGCCTCCGCCGCCTGACGGCCCGCCTGGGGGCGGTACTCCGGGAGGTACCCCGCCTGGGGGTGGTACCCCGCCAGAAGAAGAGCCTCCTGACCCGCCCCAGCCGCCTGTTGCGGAAGCCGGCGGTCCATATGGGGGCGACGTTGGACAAGTCATTCAGTTCAATGGTTCGGGCACTATTGACCCAGATACACCGACGAGCAACCTTGTATTTAACTGGAATTATGGAGACGGCGGTGGCTCTGGAAACATTGTCGGGAATCCCTTCACGTCGCATGCCTATAGTGCGCCGGGGAACTTTACTTGTACATTAACGGTTACGGACAATACACAGCTTTCGGATACCGACACCGCTCCGGTGGTTATCAATGCGCTACCTGCGCCGCCTGTGGCAGATGCCGGGGGACCCTACGTGGCTAATATTACGATTCCAGTAGTGGTTAGTGGTACGGGATCGACGTGGTCTCCTATCTATACACCCAGCCAAATACAAGTACGTTGGCAGTGGGATGATGGATTGCCGGACACGGTAGGGACTGCGGCTACGCACCTGACGCCATCGCAGGTGTATGATACACCTGGCAATAAGAATATCACGCTGACACTTACAGATCCATTGCAGCGTACGTCGTCAGATATAGCGACAGTAAGTGTGTTGACGCCTGTTCCTACAGTGGCGGATGCAAATGGTCCGTATCTGACGTATGTCCAAGAACCGATTGAGTTGAATGGTACCGGAAGTACATGGGCGACGCTCATTTGGATTGATTCGCAGATTCAGGTCAAGTGGAATTTTGGCGATGGTTCTGTGGAACATCTAGGTACTATGTTGGATAGTGCTACTGTAGAGCATACCTATACATCTGCTGGTACGAAGACTGTTACATTGACGTTGACTGACCCGCTAGGTCGAATCGCAGTAGATACTGCAACAGTGGATGTCTTTGCAACCATTAAGCCTCCTGTTGCAGAAGCCAACGGACCTTATCTTGGTACGGTTGGCGTACCTCTTAGTGTCAGTGCCAGTGGTACAGAGTGGGCAGAAGTATTCGACCCCGCTTCTATTTCGTTAAATTGGAGCTGGGGTGACAATACGCCGGACTCACCTGGTAATGCTATTACCCATTTTAATACGTCTCATACTTACGCATCGGCTGGCCCATACACAATCACCTTGACTATCCTAGACCCGCAGTTTAATAGCGACAGTGATACGGCGGCTGTGACTATTGAGTTAGTGTCGTCGGGGAACAATGCTCCTATAGCATCTTTCTCCGGTCCTACTTCGGTGCTTGTTGGTGAAGAGGGTGAATGGTCTGCGCAGAATACAACGGACCCAGTCTTCGCGGGCGGTTCATGCAACTTCCGCAATGACCTCCTTACTTATCGGTGGGACTGGGGTGACGGTTCGCCGATTGAACAAGGACTAGGGCAGACGCACTACATTTGGCGTCACTTCGATTATACAGACTTCTCATCAGGTTTTGATTTTGGTGGGTACGATGGTTTTGTAGTTAACCGCGCTGCGGTAGATCCGCCTAATTCTACTGCTGATAATGCTATCATCGCTGCTATTAACAGCGGTAAGTACGGTTTCTTCTACTACAACACGTTCGACTTCCCGCACTCTGCAACGTATATCAGTGGTAACTGGTTCAACTGGCTACGGAACAACATACAGTTCGGTGGGCCGGTTGCCCGCATATTACGCCTTCGCGGTGGCAATACTGTAGTTGGCTTGGTACGTTTCTTTGCCAACTGCATCACTGGGCATGAAAGAGAACTGATCGACTGGTCCAAGGTGACGCCGTCTTGGCAAGACACGATTATTGCTGAGATGCGGACTACGGCCAATGTCTTGTCTACTAGTACTGGACTATTCATAGACGCTGCCAATACTATCCCGCACGACTCCCTTATCTGTGACACGACTGTTGGTAATACCCCAAGCGGACCAGGGTGTTTGAACACATCGCCATGCGGGTCAGCGCACGGTGCGGCTCCAGAAACGGCGCCGCTCTACGATGGGGCCACGGTGGCAGAGATTGGTAACAGTCATGCCACTTATACTAATAACATCATGTCCTTCTTCCAGAAGGCTAATAACGCATGTATGACGCAATCCAGGTGGTGTCTTAAGAACGTAGAGCCTAGGAATGGCGGGGAGACTATACCAAAGCCTATATTTTTGGAAAACTCCAATGTTTTGCGCCCTGGGGACCCAGCAGGGCCACTGAGCCAACTCATGGTCAATCACTGGCGGTTGCATGACCAGAATGTACTCGAGGTGAAGATCGTACCGGCAGGGTACTCGCCGCTATCAAATGTAGCAGACCATCCTTCTTTCTATGCATTGCGTGACCTCTTCGCCGCTGAAGGCGGTTGGGTAGGTGTGAACCCTATTGCCGGTGGCGCCTTTCCCGCAGAAGGCAGTAATGGTGCCAATATGATGGCGGCCTATAACCTGCTTAATGCGGCTAAGTACGCGGCTGGCTATCCTGGTGACAATGATAGTCCTGGGTACAAGTTCCGGCGGCATACTTATACGGCTGCGGGTACGTACACGATTACGCTACGGGTAACGGAACCGGCTCCTTGTAATCTCTTCCACGAAATTACCCGTACAGTCAACGTGTCGGAGATTCAGCAGGGGAACCCCGGTGCGCCAATTGCGGATATTACCGGCCCCAGCCAGGTGAACGTCAATCAGTCTAATACATATTCTGCTATGGCAAGTATTGATACTGGTGTCCCAGCTACTCCACAAGACCAGATGTCTTACACATACGCTTGGGGTGATGGAACAACGGATGGTCCTTTACTTGGCATAAGAACACGTAATCATACGTATACGACTAATAATATAGTCCGTATTATTACGCTTACAGTTAACGATAACCATCCGACTGACCCACGTACAGATACGGATACCCATTCAGTAACGGTTGGTACACCACCCGCGCCTACAGGGGTATGCGGTAATGATCCTGGAAACCAATGCGGCGAACCGGAAGCGCACGGGGGGCCTGGACTACGCGGTGGTGCAGCGTGGACCAATTGGTGTATTAAGAGTAACTTTACTCCTGGTGGTGCTTATGACCATCTAGCTACAGGCAGTGACGGGGCAATGCTACTTGGTGCCAAGGGCGAAGCTGGTAGGTCAGAGATAATGACATGCCGCCCATACGAGATTGGTGGCGGTTGTCCTGGTACAGAGGGATCTAATTGGTGCTATATAGACTTTGATATCAAACTAGACCCGTTCTGGGCTGGTATTACTCCAGGAGGGGGCGGGCACTTCTTCAAGTATGGTCGGGCACCACTGCAATGTCACGATTGTTCGTTGTCCCAAAATTGTCTACGGTTTGATTGGGGGCCGGCTAATACAGCCTCAGATCCGCATTCTTTGGCTAATGGATTTGCGTGTTTGGTGTACTCAGTGAAGAACGGTGTGCTTACGTCAGACGGTAATAGCTGGGTGTTGCGCGACCAAAGTGTTGTACCAGATATCATTAATACTAGCACCTATACGCGCGTGCGTATTGAAAATAGATATGAACCGTCTATAGGGAGGTTAACGTGTACTGTTATCTATAGGTTTGGCGGGGCTAACCCTATTACCAGGACTCAAACAAAAACAAGAAGTGAATGGGCTAATATACCATACTCTGTTGGTAACAACTGGTACTTCGGTAACTTTGATGCACCTACTGAACCCGCTACGGGGTACATCCATATGAAGAATATGAACTTTGGGAGAAAAGACTGAGTTGCGCTACTCCCTCCTCCCCTGGCAACCCAAGCTCTTCACGAACGCCGCCCAAGCAAACCTGGACGGCCGTAAGGTTTGGCGCATGGACAACGTACGTCAATTGCCTGATGGGTCAGTAACGAAGCGGTTTGGTACCAAACACTGGACTAAGTATGTCCTAGACAAGACGTCTACACGGCTAAGCCACAACCACCATTTTGGTACGTCTGGCCAATGGACAGGGATTACAGATTTCGATTCGGACTCATTGGCGCAAATTAGTCTGCGCGACTCCTTCATGCGGGTGTTTGGGGCGGCAAGCCAGGCCGCAGTCAACGCGACTCACGTCCAACAAGACTCGACTACGTTATCTTCGGCGCATTCAATTTCCATGCGGTTCCGTATGCGGATTGAGTCACTGAATAATGCCATGGATGCTACCAACTACTTTCGGCTGGAGCTGGTGGTGTCGGGTGGTAATACTGGTATGGTAGTAGGGTTTAGTGATACCGGGGTAAACAACGGCATATCTGACTTCATTGCGTCTTCTGTTATAGACAATCATTGGCATACCTGGGAATTTGTTTATCGCGTCTCTACAGGGCGCTATGATACGTACCTAGATGATGTGCTAGTGCAAACGGCTACCTTAGCTGGTACGCCTACGGCGGCTACGAATGGTCAGCTTTCCGTACGGTCACGTACTGCTACGACAGGTAATGAAGTCTATATTGATTGGGTTGGTGTAAGTTCAATTGCGTCTGGTAGCGATGCCATGTGGACTACGCAACCTATCCGTGGAGTCTTTGAATATAGGAACTCTATTCAGCAAGATGCCAGACTAGGTAAGCGGCATTTGCTTGCACACTCGGGTAAGGGGGTCTATACAGACAAGTACCTTGATGGACGGATGTTTGAGATTCGTGACGACCTAAAGTCGGATAAGGGCATTCCATCATACTGCGTCTTTCGGGACCGGGTCTATTTCACGGACTCTGAGGACCTACGGCTTCTCTCATGGAACACAGTCGGACAGGCTATTACACATGACACGGCCCCAAGGTGCTCGGTTATACTGCCTGCGGCGGCGCGTCTATGGGCAGGTGGGAACCCCGACTTTCCACTACGTATGTACTTCTCGGGGATCCGCAATGCAAACGATTGGACCACCGCTGAAGGTGGTACCTTCCTGACGTCGGGGTTTATGGACCTCGAGGAGCACCATGGCGGGGATAGGTTGGTTGCACTGCACGGTCCCTGGCAAGGGCTCATCATCTGTGTCACGGATAAGACCATACAGGTAATCGATGCGAACTTTGGCGACCCGGCGACGTTTTCGCGGCGCACTATTATCTATGGTCTTGGTGGTGTGGCTGCGAATGGTACGACCACTTTGGGAAACGAGTTGGTATACCAATCTCGTCGTGGACTTCACCAGCTGGGCACGGTAGAGAAGTTTGGGGATATCGAGACCACATACCTATCCTTCCCTATAGACGGTATGTGGTCTGGGGCGGACACGTCTGAAGACGCTATAGCAACCAACCGTCTACCCTTTACCTGGGCAGCAACCTACCGTCCCCACTCATGGGCAATGTGGCTATTGGCGCTTAATGCGTCCTCTACCAATACCCATATCCTAGTCTATGATGCGCGCGTAGAGACGTTCTACCTCTGGGGTATATCTGCGTTATGCGCAACGGAGTTTTCCGCAAGCGATGAAACTGGACTCTACATGCTACTTGGTCGGTATGATGGCTATATCGACCTCCTTGGCCATCACCTACCTGACGACAATGGTACGGACTTTACTTTCAATCTAGAGACGGCCCGCTTGGACTTCCGGGATTACCCCGACCCCAATGTGCAACTCCGGGACCATATGAAGAAGTTTAAGTCCATTCATATACACTTACGGCCATTGACTGCTACGGCACAACTTACTTTGACAGTCCAGGTAGACGAGAAGACCCCACAGACCTTTACTGTGATCCATGACCCGTTTGCGAAGGCGTCTCTAGGGGCGGGATTCACGCTAGGGCCTACAGGCGTGGGACAGCTGACATCTCCTGAAAGAGTAGCGGTGGTCTCGCAACCAATCGACTGTCATGGTAAGTACATCAAGGTGGGGATCGCCCAGTCTACAGGACCAGTTCATATCCATGGTATAGAGTTTGATTTTGAAGACGAAGGTCTTGCGCACGCGTACGTCTAATGCCATATACCCCTGCCCCTACTCTAGTCGATAACGAGTCTCTTACCCACACGTGGTTTCAGACGCTCAAGACAAATATCGAAGCAGCATTTGACCATAACGTTCAGCCTGCCGACATTACATGGCCGCTAGTCTTAGACGGGCCGATTGACTTTAGCGATTTCACGTTTCTTAATCTGACGAACCTAGGCACTGTACACTTTGCAGACAAGTATGCCTCTATTCAAGCGGCAATAAATGCGGCTAATGCCCAAGGCGGTGGGATAGTATTGCTGGGGCCAAAGTCGTACTCCGTGTCTTCGACTATCGATATGCAAAGCGGTTCGGTAGGGAACCACAATGTACAGCTTATCGGGTGCGGTCGGTCAAGTGTGATCCAAGCTACGGCGCCGTTTACGGGTACAGAAGTTATTACGGTAGCAAACCAAACGTCTTCAGCTGCAAACCGTATGGTCTTGCACAACTTTCAAATCAACTTAAGTGGTGTATCCGCAGTTGATGGCATACAAACTAATAACGTTGAAGAATGCATCATATCTTACATCTATATCACTAATGCTCCACAGTATGGTATAGTACTTAATCGCACTATTGAAACCATCTGTGAGTATTGTGACATTAACCTATCAACGGCTGCGACTTCTGGCATCTTGATTAACGCTAATACTGCTGATTCTAAGCGGCTCATCATTCGCCATAATCGCATCACTGGCATCAACAATGAAAACCAGCGCATGTATATGCGGCTCTCTCCGCCGCCCAACTCAATCATAGCGAACAATATCATGGATGCTATGGCGGAAGAAAAAACAGGTATATACATCAACGACGATGCTGGGTTTAACATTACGGATCTCCTGATAACTGACAATCTGATCTTTCGGGACAACCTATCGCTTACAGATACGCTTGGACGCGGGATCGTATGTGAAGGTAACGCAGCTGCTAACTTTAGTATGCGTGGTATTCGTATTGTTAATAATGTCATCTACAACGTAGGGCAGGACGCAATTGCGGTACTTGGGGCAGGTAGTCCATCGACGGGTATTTATAGCAATTTCACTATAGCAGGTAACGTCATTCGACTACCCGGACGTGACGGCATCCGACTTCGTCAGAACTGCACCAGAATGACAGTGACTGGGAATAACATCTCGGGGCCGAATGCGCGTGCGCAGTCTGGTTTTGCTATACGGCTATCGCAGGCGTCTTCGACTTATAAGCCGACGTGGATCACGGTCCACGGGAACGTAATGACTTGGGTTAGCCTACAAGATGGTATCACCGCCCCACAGTACGCGGTCAATTCGGGTGCAAACTGCGACAAGTGTCTGGCGGTTGGGAACTCAGCTAAAGGGTTTTCTGCGATCCCACCGTATCTTTTACCGGGGCTAGGTAGCTCTATAGGGGAGAACGTAAACAGTTGATTACTGGGCTACCTAGTTTCGCAGATAGAGAATTCCCGACATTCACCAAGCTGAATGCCATCAACTCTGCCTTGCAGTCGAAGTTTTCGAACGGTATTATTGGATCGGACCTTAAGTACCCATTCCAGCTCGCCGGGAACCTGGACATGAATAGCTTCACCCTACTTAACTTCGGGACTGGGGTGGCTAATGTCCGCGTAGCAAGTTCGTTTCCTTCGATTCAAGATGCTTTAGATGACCTGCCCCCAGCAGGCGGCGTGGTGTTTCTACCCGCAGGAACGTACAACATATCGGTGCCACTCGATATGCAGGGGACTGCAACCAAGGACCCGAACCCCCATAATGCGGTTTCGCTTATCGGATGTGGGTATGCTTCTCAAATCGTAGCATCTACTACGATGGGTAGCAGCGCATCAATGATCCGTATGTCTCGTCCAGGTGGCACGTCTGCTAATATGCAGATCCGCAATTTGGCTCTGGAGCTTAACGGTAATTCTAATCTAGCGGCCGGTATCAGCTGTGAGAACTCTGTCAGCTCCCGTATCGCTGATGTCTGGCTGACGAATTCTGCTGCGAATACGTGCCTCATTGACGCTACCGGGGCATCTAAGATGACTATCCATAATTGCGTATTACAAGGGTCACAAGTTGGGGTCAAGTTACGGCCAGGTGCTGCAAACGTCAACGGTCCTTATATGCTGTCTAACCTCTACTGTCTTACACAAGCAGTAGCAGGTATAGAGGCCAAGTGGTATGCGCAGCTTAACATCTCGGAATGCATCTTTATCCCCTCTAGTGGATATGGCATCTCGGCTACTCATGATACAGATGCAAATGCGAAAGCCTTATCGATCACAAGTAACGTATTTGTAGGGGGCTCTGGTGGGATTAGTGTCACGTGTAAGCCGCCGTCTAGTTCTATTCTTATTGCGAATAACACTATATCTGCTATAAATAACATTGGTATTAACCTCCTGCTTACGGGTACGGGGGCTAATGTAACAAAGAATGTTACTATATCTGGAAACTTGTTGTACCTAAATACAGGCGCTGGTATCGGAATCTCGGGCGGCCCACTTATGGGACTGGGTATTGTGGGTAATACGCTATTCGAGAACGTAGTCGGTGGTAGTGCTTACCAGATTGATGTCGCTGGTTTGGACGCGGCCAACCCCGTGTCCTATGGTTGTGTCACGGGTAATACGTTCCAGAAGGGTACGACTGGTAACGCTACGGGGAATGTGCGGCTTGGGGAGACAGGAGCTACATCGTCTTGCACTAAGTTCGCGGTGACTGGTAATGCTGGCGACCAGGCAACCAACGTAATTGACCCGATACACCATGTGCTTGGGGTCAATATCTGGGGATAAATGGCTACTCTACTTGTATCAGAACACGCGCCGATTAAGTTCTCGTCGTTTGGGCATTGTGGTTCCTTTACGTCGCAAGCGGCTTCTTATACCACAGTTACCGGTGTTAACATATCTGCGACTACCTTCTTCACGTATTTTTCAGCACGTAATACAACTGGTATGACAATGATGGCTAATACTGCGACCACTCGCACTCTGTATGTGTCTGCATCAAGCCGCACAGATGCGACTTTGACCGTGCGATACAAGCATGTATCGGGTGGCAAAATCAATTGGCTTCTCTTCTACTAATAGGGTTACACAGTGATCCTCCCAAATTCTAATCAGCAGTTATATCAATCCTATACCCAGCCTCCGTCACTACCTTCTCCCTCGCCTTATATGGCGCAGTCGCCAATGATGGGCGGGTCGTTGCAGGGGCTAGGTGCTCTTCAGCAGCAAATGGGCGGGATGTCTCTAGCCCAACTTGGTGCCATGCAGCAGGGGATGTATGGGCAAGGAATGCCATCCCAGATGGTTAAGGGTCCAGGTGGGATGCCGCAACCGGGGGGCTATATGAACCAACCCCCCATGATGGGTGGATCGCTATCCGGCTTGGGGTACCTACAGCAGCAAATGGGTGGCATGAATCTGGGCCAGCTTGGCGGATTGCAACAGGGGATGTATGGGCAAGGAATGCCGCCCGGAATGTCATTGGCGCAGTTAGGTGCGCAACAGCAGGCTATGTATGGAAAGCCACCGCAACCTGGTATGGGATATGGCGTGAACTCCTTGGCAGGACTAGGGGCAGTCCAGCAGTCAATGGGCGGTGGGAAAGGTGGCGCAGGCATGCCCGTACCACCAGGGTGGCCAGATGGGAAGGGCGGGGCGGGAGTCCCGGGTCCTGCTGGCTGGGGTTTACCAGGCGGGCCTACAGGCCCAGGGGGGCCCGGCGGGGGCGGTGGTCCTACAGGCCCAGGGGGGCCCGGCGGGGGCGGTGGTCCTACAGGCCCAGGGGGGCCAGGCGGGGGCGGCGGCCCAGGCGACATCTACGGAGGGCTGGCAGGGCTGCTACAGGGGCTCTACGGTGGAATGCAGGGGTTAGATATGAATAACCTCTTGAACCTCCAGGGTCTCAGCCCCGAGCAACAAGCCCAATTACAACAGTCTGCCATGGCGGGGACCCAGTCCCTAGCCTCGATCTTAGGTGGGGAACAGAACGCCTACCTTACTAGAGCGAAGGAGATGCAGGCCCAGGCGCAGGGACTACTTCAGGGTAACTATGATGAAGCGCTACGGAAGTCCAATGAATCTGCGGTTGCGCAAGGACTGGCATCAGGGCCAGGAATGTCTTCGATTGAGGCCGCTAACCAGGCGATAGCGGGCAAGGACATGCTAAGAGCGATGGAGGGCTTGGGTAGGCAGCAGCAATCCGAGTTCGGCGCTATGCAAAGCCAAGGTATTGGCCAGTTGGGGGCGTCGGGCAGAGAAGCGGCAGGGCGATTGTCGCAGTTCCAGTTCGACGCCCCTTACCGCGAAAGAGAATACCGGGCGGGACTCCAAGGCCAGCTCTTCGGCCAGCAGATGGGCGTTGGACAGATGGGTCTCGAGCAGCAAGGGATGTTCGGGTCTCAGGGGATTGAACGCGAACGCCTTGCCCTACAGCGCCAACTCGGAATGGGTGGACTTGATCTTGAACGCCAGTTAGGCATGGGTGGTCTAGACCTACAACGGCAGTTGGGCTTTGGCGACCAGAAGCTACGTGGACGAGAACTTGACATTCAACAGGGACTTGGCGAAGGTGAATTGAAGGTCCGCGAGAATCTGGGAATGGCAAACGTCCGTATCCAGCAGGACCAATTGAACATCATGCGAAAGCAGGGTGAGAATGACCACCAGATTCGACAAGGATCGCTGGCACTAGAAGAGAATCGTGAGCAGTTTACCCAATTGGCTACGCTGCGCAGACTGGGACTCGATGAGCGCCAAATGGGTCTAGCACAAGAACAAATGCGTAGACAGATGGGCTTGTCCGAGGACCAATTCCAGTGGGCAGCGCTGATGTCTGAAGCCGAAATGCAGTACCGTTCATACGAGCTTGGTGACAAACGGTTTGATTATAGACAATGGCTTGAAACTGCTACCGACGAACTAGAACGTACCGGAAGGTGGCATGGTATGGGCAATAATAATCCGGGACAGCCGCCCCAATTCCCTGGTGGTAGCGGTGGTGGCTATGGCGGCGGTGGCAGTGGGTATTATCCGCCCCAACAAGGCGGCTATGGTGGTTTCAATTTTGGCCCACCACCCGCGCAGGGCATTAACCCGCCACCCTGGCCGTCGCCATAGGAGATTATATGGAACCAGTATTGGCCTTCTTCTTTCTTCCTCTGTTGGGAGCTATCGCAGGTGCGGTCGGTGGCGTAGCTAGTGGCGTTGGTACGCTAGCTGCTGGCGGTGGTGGGCTATGGGGTACGTTAGCTGGGCTAGGGTCTACGATTGGATCTGGGGCAGGAATGCTGGGTTCTATCATGGGACAACAGCGTGGTGCCCCCGGCCAGGCCGCTTCATCTGCATCCGCCTACACCCCTGGCTACTTCCAAGACCAAAGCGTGCAGAACGCGCAGATGGCCGCGCCGCAGTTGAACACCAGTATGGACGCCCTGACGATGATGCAGCAAATGCGGCAACGTGGTGGAGGGTATGTCTAATGCCATTCGGATTGGGGATGAACCCGCGGGACGCACTTCGGTTCCTAAATCCTATGCCACCTTTACCGATGGAGCAACCGCAGAATCCATTGATGCAAGACCCCATGTCTGGCGGCATGCCTATGAGTGGGATTCTTGGAGACGCAACGGCGCAGTTTAACCCACAACAGGCGTATCAAGAAGCTTCTGCGACAGCGCCTGATATCTACAAGACTCCTATGATGACACAGATCATGCAGCTTGCCGGTGACGCGTTAGGCGCAGTGGCAGGCGTTAAGTTACTGACGTCTTCAGGCCAAGTTCCTTTGCGGGAGAAGGGTCGCCAGCAAGCCGCAGGCATTGCACAACTTGGTAATTCTATTGGCCAATTTGGTGCTGGACGTGCTCAAAATGCAGCAGTCGAACAGTCTTCCAAGCAGGTCCATGACAAATACATCAGCCAATATATGCTAGATGCAAAGCAGGATGTAGAAACACGACGTAATAGTGCCCTACAGCGCCTGGTATCGATCTATCAGACGGACCCAAATAATCCTTTCGTCCGACGACTAATCAACACCGCTATGCAAGACCAGGTAGTAGGTGATATCAGCCCCGATATGGCCAATGCACGTGAGACTCTTAAGCTATTGACCACTGAGCAGCAGAACGATATGGACCGCGGGAAGCTGGAAACTTTGTACAATCGTGCCGGGTATGATGTGTCTCTACCCATGAACCGTAAGAATCTTGAGGTAGTAATGAAACTGGTGACGGGTATGGAGAATAACCCTAAGGCCATGTCCGCCGCAAAAGCAATCTTTGACCAGTACCTCCCAGAGTTTAGCGAAGAAACGCGACAGGAGTTTGCCACTCGCGCGACTGCATTTACCCCAGACTTCGAGATGCGTAAAGAACAACTTGGCATCAACCGCATGAATGCCCAGCAGAACGAGAAAACAATAAGTATCAACCAACAGTATTACGACATGGTGCGGGACCAAGGAGCCTTCTGGGTAGCTACAGAAAACGAACTAGGCCAAAAACTATCACTAGAAGCAATGCTAGAGAAGTGGATGACAGAAGACAAGGCGCGGGCCCATGTCTGGCAGAAAATGGATAAGGAACGTCAAAAAGCTGATTTGCCGTCCAGTCTAGGTATTGAAGGCTTTCTGTTGAATATGTGGAGAGACTGGTACAAAGACGATCAGGATGCTGCAATGTATCCACAAGGGTCTCCAATGCGACCTGGCCCACCAGACTTAGAGTCTGCTGCGCAAATGTGGGCAGACATTGCTAATATAGCAAAAAGAGAATTAGAGAAGATGAATAAGGAAAGAAACAATGCCGCTAGGGCAACTAGATCCGACAGTCTTCGGAGCCTTTCAGCGCCGGCTAAGTGAGTACCGGGAACGCCACCCGGAATCATCGCTAGAAGCCGCAGTAGACTCCACGATCAGTAAGGCACGGGTCTACCGTACCTTGGACCGAGAGTCTGTGCTTAACCAGCTCCGTGTCCAAGATGGTACTGGGACAGCTCCACCCACAGCTCCAAAGGACATAATCCAAGTTGCCCATGCTGATACTCTTCGTGAGCAAGAGAATAAGGAAATCCAACCATCTGACTTTCAGGCTGCTTTAGCAGAAAAAATCCAAGATCCAGAGAAGCAATCCATGTCAGCACGCATCCGCGGCTACTTGCAGGTCGCAGGGGAGATCCAGCAGATGATGCCGGGTCCGCTTGGGATGCACGCACGGATGCTAGCCACAGATAAGATCATGGCGAACGCGGGGCAAACGATGGCCGGCCCAAGCCCGACTATGGGTGCTATGCAAGCAATGTCAGGGGCGATCGGACAAGGCGCACGCGCATTAGGTAGCGGACCGGGTCCTTCGGGCTTACTTAACGCCATCTTGACTGGACTTGATAGATCGATAATCGACTTTGCTGCGCAGACTGCTAATGCAGCCAATGATCTTGGTCGGTTAGGGGATGCTAATCTAACTGGACTTACTTCTATTGGCACTGAGAAGGGCTATAAGAAGGCTGCTGCCGAGCAGCTGATTCCCGAACTTATCAGGCCACAAGAAGGTGTGCCGTCTACCGCAGAACGGTGGATGTCAGCAGCTCAAGGCAAGATGCAGGGGATTTACCCCGCAGGTGCCCCCATGCCTATGTTGCGTGAGGAGCGGTTAGGTCGTGGTGTCCCACAGGAAGGTGGGGGCGAAGCCCCAGCGCGCCCCAAGGACTTATTCAAGTCCCCAATAGTCACCCGTACCATGTATGCCTTCGTAGATGAAGCGAAGTTCACGGACCAAATCCGTAAGACGATCAAGGGTGTACCCCCGAGCGGGCAAGAACAAGCCTACATGGATGGGTTCGAGAAGGCTATTGACCATATCTATGACACGTGGCCGCGTGTGCTGACCTTCCTCGGCGCGGACCTACCGGTCTATATAGCAACTGACCCAATGACACCGTTTACCCCAGGCGGAAATGTCGCCGGGCGTGGTGCCCGCGCCACGGCACCTATCATGCAGAAAGCTGCACAGGAGCTTGCCGAAGCAGGGCTGAAGGAAATCATCCACCCTATTGAAGCAGTCAAAATGGCGATGTCTCCTGGGGTACAGGCAGCTAAGGCGGTTAACTATGTCATCTCTAATAGATGGGTTAAGGATGCACAGACTGGACATTACAAGCTAGTCCCCAATCAAGCAGAAGCACTACGCGGGAAGATTCTCTTAGACCCACGCATCCAACATTTAGGTATATTCAACGGGCCACCAACCCCGGCCAACGACTATCTGCTACCTATGGTAGATCGGCATATCGCAGAGAATATTAAACGTAATGTGGAACCTGCCAAGCGCACCATTGCAGACGAATTAGTGGTAGGTTCGCATGAATTACTGCTAAAAGCAGTTCCTGAACCCAACCTGTCATTCACTATGAAGGAGCGCATTGCCAAAGCAATGGGCGCCAAGGCAGAGACCCAAATCCAGGAGATGGCGGACGTATACGGCCAAGATGTGGCCGATATGGTACAGCGGCAGATTGCCGAGGCTGCAGGCAATAGCATCGAGGCCGACATACGCTACTACCTTGACACGCCTACGGTCAACCATAAGGGTATACTACGGACAACTAAAGCAGACTTCCAAGATCAACTTAAGGGCATCCGTAAAGAACTAAAGAATCGCCAGACGCAGACCAATCAGTACACCACAGACCAGCAGCGGGCCGTCAAGCGCGAGTATATGTTTAATCAACGCATGGGTGCAAAGGTCGCTGCACAAGGCGGAGTGCAAACAAGTGTCGGACATTCAGACCCTATCCATCAGGCACTTGCGGAACTCCAAGATCCTTTGGCAGAACAATACCTAGCCGCAATCAAGCAGCAAACGATGGGTCCACCCACTGACGACCTAACGCAAGAATACGTCAACACACTGCGTAATCAGTTTATAGGGACTAACACACTACGCGCGGACGCGGCAGCAGACCAGTACCGCAGGTCCCAAGGACAGATGGCGATTGAGCGCCTAGCCCAAGAGTATATCGACAATCTAAAGGGGCAGGCGGTCTTCCCAGATGGGCAGACCTCCATGGTCAACTGGATACGTGAACCTCAACGCGTAATTCCCCAGGTCTATGAAGTTGCTCATTATGCGCAAGCCAAATTCAACGTAGAATTGGATCGTAGCCTTAAGGAGTTCTTCCACCCGCAAACTGGAGTACTTGCTAAAGCAGGTATCAAACGCAAAGACGCAAGAAGTAAGGCGGTCTTTGACTATCTCGATACGCCATACAAGCTACGTGAAGACGGTACTAGATCCATGTCTGAGGCTAAGAAGTATGCATTCGAGCAGCTAAACCCCAAGGCTAAAATAGCGGCCCAACAGATTGAAACCTTCTTCGAAACCGCCGCAAAGCGACTAGGCATCAAAGACACAGATCACTATATCCAAGGATACGCGAACCACATTTGGCCTAAGGAAGAGTTCTCCAAGGGACTGCCGCTGGAGCTGTTCAACATACGGGTCAATAAGAACGTCATGTTCCAGCATATCCTAAAGCGTGAGGAGCGCGGAGACTATATCCACGACATCCATGATGCACTACAATCCTACCTAGTCGGATATAACCGTAAGATCTACATGCAGCCGCTATTCGACAACATGGCTAATCAAGCGAAGCTATTCCAGGCCGCGGGGCAGCCCGAGAAAGCTCAGTACACCATGCGCCTAATGGACCAGTTGATGGGTAGGCCTGGAGCACTGGAAGCCATAGCAAACGAAACTTTCCGGTACAACCCGCTATACACCGCAGGCACGTGGGTAGCGGATACTTTAGTCAATAGCATCTACCACGGGTTCCTTACTGGGAACCTCGGGTATATCACGAAGAACCTAATTTCTGGTAGCCTTAATACTGCCTCTGATTCCGGTCCTATGGCAATGTTTGCTGGACTTGGCGCTTTGGCAACCCCAAAAGGGCGGCAAATGGCCAAAGAAATAAAACTGGGAAACCAGTTCGCAGCGGTCAACGACTATAAGATTGGACCACGGCATAGATTCCGTAACGTAATAGAAAACATATCGGGGTTCTCAGAGAATCTTAACCGTGGTACTGCGGTGATGACGGGCCTTGCGGATTTCGCTGATACCAAGGGCCTAAGAGTGGCAGACCTACAACGTGACCCTGAGTTATTTGCTGAAGCGGTGAATCATGCTATCCGTACCGCAGAAGAAACGCAGTACGTCTATGGGAAACTCGGACGCAGTCCACTATTAGCCTCGATGGTAGGGGGTACTGCATCAAATGCTGCTATGCAGTTCCAATCATATTACTTGAAGCACGGTGAATTCATCTTATCAAAGATGCACTCCGACTATGGGGTGGTATTGAATACCTTGATCTATGCAGGTGTTGCACAGCGGGTACTGTCCGGTGAACTAGGTATAGACGCAACACAGTTTACCGGTACAGGGGCACTAATGCCAAATCAGCGTATAGGCCAGTTGCCGTTCTCCTCTCCTGCTTTCGGGGCCATACAACATCTGCACAAAGCATTGACTGGTACTGCTGAAGAACAACGTCGTGCCTGGCCTGGTTTTCTTGAGTCCGTTAAGGCTTCTATACCAGGTTATGTAGCAGTAGTAGCCAAGGGCGCCAAAGGTAAGGAGGCTATGGAAGAACACATCCGAACAATTGAAGGGCGGGTGTTCTTGCAGGAGCTTACCCCCAAAGAGATGGCTGGTGGGTGGCCACGGGCATTGGCCCAATTGCCACTTAACTCCACGGGGGAACTTCGACGTGGAAATGAACGTCTACGTAACGACCAAGCGCGGTCACGCATTGCCACCGATGAAGCAAAACGATGGGCTGCTGAGGCACAGGAAATTGAGGCAATGGAAGCCGAGTACATAGCCATGGGAAAGACGCTTGAAAAAGGCGACCGCCAGAAACTTATCGAAGCCACCATGCGCTTCAATGCTATAGCCCAAAATAACTTTACTACTATAGACCAAGCTATAAATGCCCAACAGTCTGTAGCCAAGGCACGTGAACTGACTCAGTTTGGACGCGCGTTACTAGCCGACAAGCCAGCGGCGCATCGGTCAGGCGCCTACTATTCTCTAGAACGTTCATCTGTAAAACCGTTTCGCACGCGTAGTCAAGCACGCGGAGATTCTTCAAGAGGAGGTTACTAATGGCTTACGACCCCGTAGCAGGTATGATTGTCGATGATATTAACCTTAGCCCAGACGATATCTTTCCCAATGGGACCAGACTACTTATCCAGCGCCGCGAGGCGTCCGAGACTGCCCATGGCGGAAAGATCATCATCCCTGAAACCGCCAAGACCCCGGACTATATTGCCAAGGTCCTGGCAGTAGGAGAAGATGTTGAAAGTTTTGCCGCCGGTGATTGGGTCATCATCGGCAGGTGGAATGCAGTGTCATTCAAGCTGCTAGTTAATAAGGATGCCGCATCCAGCGACGAAGCATACAAGACGTTCCATATCGTAGATGAGGAAGATGTGTGGGCCCGAGTGAAGGACTTCAAAGGGTAATGAACGACAGCGACGTAATTCGGATGCGGGACTACGTAGACTTACGTATAGCACATGTCGAACAGTCTTCCATACAAAGGGAACTGTCTAACACCAAAGCCATAGAGATAGCCGCCGAAGAACTATCTCGTCGCCTTGATGATCTAAACCATGCACATGAGATAGCCCGTGATAAAGATATTACTTTCGTTTCACGTGATATGTTTGATTCCGTACTAAAAGACCTAAACCAACGCATAAGTGCTATAGAAAAGATAGTGTGGGGGTTCGGCGCAGTCGTTACATTTCTATCTGTTGCTATGCCGATTATATTGCGGCTACTAAAGTGGTACTAAAGGAGTATCTATGGCGTTGAATCTTGGCCCGTCTAATACGTTCAACTGTAGCCACGTTAAAACGACGGCGGGCACCAATATTATCACCAAGGCGGGGACATTTACGCTAGCGAAGGGGATCCAGACTTCGGTAGGCACGTCCATCCTAACTGCTTCTGGTGTACTTAATGCAGCTCAAGTGACGGGCTATAAAGTCCCGATCTCTTTTGATATGCTAGGTATGACAACAAACTTGACAACCTACTGCAACTTCCCAAGCGGTAGCGGTAATATTGGGACACTAGACTCCTACTACCAACTAGGGACCGGTACCGCCGCTAAAGCGCCTATTCCCTGGGGCGGGTATGTCATTGCCGCCGGAGTTAGGTGCCGTCAACCACGTACAGCAGGGTATGTCTCATTTACTATCCTAAACGGTACCACGTCTCTATTGACCATGACCTTTAACTCCACCAATACGAAGGTGGTGAACTCGGCGATCCTCAGTGCAGGCGCGAAAACATTCACCGCTAATAACCTCCGTATCCTGGCTCGCACAAGCGCCGCTTGGGCACCAACTACGGCTAATCCATTTGCAGGTCTAGTATGGATCGTGCTATAGTGGTATCCAAGCGGGTATCTTGAGGGACCCAACTCGGCTTAGGTATTTTGTCGATATGCTCGCGGGTTTCTCTAGCATACGAATAGAGGGACTGCCCGCTAGAGCCAATGTTCATAACCCCAGTAGCCTTTGACTGCGCTGCCTCGAGAATCAATGGGGCGATCGCATCCACATACATTTTGGAATTCAGTTGGATGTCATAGACAGCTGGGTGTGGGAAGGGACGCGATCCGAACGAGCAACGAATGATAAGGAAGTCGGTAAGCATCTGGACACTGCATTCCCCGCCTAGCTTTGACCACGCGTACGTGGACGCGGGGTATATCGCTTCATCCTCCGTATGATAGCCAGGACCAGTATAGACATAGTCTGTAGAGACATAGACCAATCGGGCCCGCTCAAAACATGCCCGTGCCAAATTGGCAGTCCCAATGATGTTGGTACGGATACCCAAGTCTGGGTCGATGTTATGGCTCGGCGGGTTATTGTGGGCCGCTAGATGAAGCACGGTGGGATAGGGATACTGGACTATATACCTGCTTACCGCTAGCGCGTCACAGATATCCAGTTCCTTATGGGAAGGTGCGACAATACCAGAGTCCAGCTTAAGTATCTCTTTGCCTAGCAGTCCAGATGCACCAGTCATAATCATATGAATAAACCTCGCCAGATTGTGATCCACCACTCGGCCACCAAGGACTCGGCTAGTCTATCATGGCCAGAGATTCGTAGCTACCACATAGAGAATAACGGCTGGGATGACATCGGCTACCATGCTGGGATTGAGAAGTACGGGATTACGTATGAAACCCTTCTTGGTAGACCATGGTACGTCGTAGGGGCACACTGTCCAGGCGCCAATTCGTCTTCGCTTGGGTTTGTATTTATAGGAAATTTTGAGGATTTATCTCCACCAAGAACCATGCTCGAGGAGGCGGCTTATAGAATCTTAGCCCCCTGGTGTCTACAGTTTGCCATTAAGCCTGAGAACATTGTCGGCCATCGTGACCTCCGGCCAACCAAATGTCCGGGCCAATATTTTGATCTGCCTACATTAAGGCAAATCGTTGAAAGGGAATTGAGGAAGATATGAGTTGGTATAAGTCTAAGACCTTTTGGGGTGCTGTACTGTTATTCGTCCCCAAGATTATCGAAGCAGCTGGCGTGTTGATCCCACCGCTTATTGGTGGACTTATCCAGGCGATTGGTGGTGTCATCGGATCTATGGGTATTCGTGGCGCTATCCTTAAGGCGCCAACAGAGGCATCTAAGGTCGAACAAAATCAGTCCAGCAATACCTTCGTGTAAACCTAAGTAACACAACCTCTTTCAAGCCCCCTGCGCCGGAACCTCCCACTGGACTGACCCTCCAGCCTCTGCACCGGTAGCAGGGGGCTTTTTGTGTGCCTACCAACAACTAGGGTCGCCATAGAGTTTACCGCGATGCACAGTTAACACCGCTATCTTTGCCTTGAGGCGATCGTACACCGCCATATTTTGCTGCTTCCATGCTTCTTGCGCTTCTTCCTCTAAAGAAGTTATACGGTCAGAGGCTAGTTCAATCACCAACTCTACCAACGCGCGGTTCTGACTAAACATGGGTATCTCCTAAAACTAACTCCACCTTAATCTTGCTCCCAGTCCACACAAACCTCCGCGCCCGGTTATCGGTACAGAGACTACCATACTGCTTCATGGCTTCGGTAAGCTGCTTGCCCCCGAGGTCCCGCTTCTCTTTGTACCACTCCTCCCCCATTGCCTTTGAACTTGACCCATTCAAATGTCCCACATAAGCAGGCACACACCACGCAGTAACGTACTGAGCCGCCATCAGACGCAGCATGAAGTCCAAGTCTCCTCCATAGAAGTCAAAGTCTTCACGAAATCCGCCAATGGCAAGCGCAGATTTACGGTTCAACAACATGCAAAGCCCTGTCAATACCACCTGTGGCACGAAACACGGCACCCCATCTACATATGCCAATTTACAATACTCGGCAGCTCTCCCAGACTGTTCGTTATAGCACGAATTGGTAGACGGCCCTACCGCTGCAAAGTCGCCACGAATAGCGGTTACATACAGATCCCTAAGCCACTCTCCCTCCGGCACAGTATCAGCTGTAAGAAAACACACGTACGTAGCAGTAGAATCATGCAGAAACCGGTTCCACAAAGTATGTAGATTCTCGTTCTTTTCGGAGTTATCGAGATGCACCACCTGCCCCACAATAGGCAAACGGTCGTAGGACGCGGTCGTCTCCCGGATCTTATCCAAACACTGTTGGGCGATTTCCGGGGTCTTATAAGATACCATGCAAATGTCGATATCACTAGCAGGATTTACTTCCAACTTGTGTACCACCGGATTATTCGATTCCATTTACATCCTTCTTTGCAGGCTTTAAACTGCACAGCTCCAACTGTACCCGCATAATCGTCAACCATTGCAAATACATAACTTCCTTATTTAGCTTCTCCTTATCCACAAGCGGTCCTAATACTTGAGACTCAAGTTGGCTCAGATACAGATCCGCCTTTTCTTGCGTATACAATTTACAATTCATCTCCGTACTACGAGCCCATTCAAGCGACCCCTTCTTCATACTACACTCCTCATAGGACGCTTAGTCAATCGGACATTCTACAACAGTCCAGCAGAAACTGTTGGAAACAATACCCAAACTCTTAACAATCTTCCACACTGACGGGTACTCGGCAGAGATAGGCGCAAGCGCCCAATCCTGGGCATTATCTAAAGCTAGACACCCCGCATCAGGGTTCCCCCGTGCGCCAATCCACCATCTAAAACCAGTTTGGTCAGAGCCAAAATAGCAAGCCGGGACCGAAGACGGCTCAGCACCAGAAGACCAAATAACCCCCAAATAGGTACCAATTGGGTAGGATCTCTCAGTTGAAATAGTTGTAGTACCCGCATACACCAGACTAGCCATAAGTAACATAACAGTACAAATAATAGCTATCTTATAGTCCAACTTCCCTCCCAGGACGTTTACCAAATTCCACCTCGCTATACCAATACGCCCGCTTCTCTGCGCATCGGGCAATCGCCCATGCGTCACCAATCGCTTCTCGTCTTACCTTCGTCAATCCTTCCATACGTGTAGCGTATACCTCGAGAAACTTCGCCTGTACCTCCTCCTTCTTTGCAGACACCTTAAGGCCAAGACGCTGCCGGGGCGAATGGGGAAGGACTTCAACCAGCCTACCCCCTACCCAATGGACGCAACCATTGTCGAACAGGTACTCTTCGACGCACTGCAAAAGCTTCACCTGTTTCGCGAAGCCCAGTGGGTTGTGCCCGAAGATCGGGTGTTCACAGACTATGATGGGCTGGGTTCCGGTCGGTAGGTTCTCTACAAGCCACCCCGTAACCTCTGCCGCAACTGTGTCCACACGTGCTTGAAGGGGGACATCTTCGAGAGGCGGTACAGATACCGTAGTAAAATCCCGAAGCACAGAGTCAATAAGAATAGCCACACCAGTACACCCCAAACCAGGATCGATTCCAACCCAGACATTCACTTGACTCCCGCCGCTGGAAAGAATAGAACAGGTTCACAATGCGTCCACGGGTCTTTTAGATACACTTCATCAATATACTTCTCCGCGTCTTCCATCGATTCATATGCACGGAGGATCTTCCCACGCTTATCTACGACAATGTAGATAGGTGGCGGCAATTCAACGGACTCGGCAGTTTTCATAGTCTACCTCCACATCAAACATGGGCCTAGTGCTGCGGCGCCGGGCCTTAATTACTTTCAGCCCTACTATGTTCGTATCTTCATAAGGGTTGATAGATACCAACACATCGGCAATACGGGCAATGTCAAACGACTCCGCAATATCTTCCATCCCAATGATCCGTTTCCCCATCGCCCCTCGAGTCGCTTGGGTCGCAGTAAAGATCGGGACCTTCAACCGCTTGGACAATTGCCGCAACTCCATATAGACTCGGTTTAGTTCATGTCGCTTTTCATCGTATGACTTACTGGACCGCAACTGATCTGCATAGTCCACGATGATGCAGTGTGGTCGGTCGGGTAGCTCTCTGCGTATGAACGACTCGATTTCCAAAGGAGTGACATCAGAATCGCCGACGTCACGTATCCACAGCTTACCGCCCAGAGCCACACTAGCGGCCAAATCAGCAGGTCGGATGCTATGGTCATACCGGTTGGCCACTCGGATACCGGAAATCTCTGTGGTAACGTGTAGGACCCGTCTGGCGGCGCGGAGTGCAGTAGCCCCAACATGGATGAGCAGTGATGTCTTCCCAGCTCCGGGAGTCCCCACCAGAGAGAAAATTTCCCCTTGGGAAATGCCCCCTTTAAGATACTCGTCCAGTGGGTCATGTAGGCCGGTAGGGATCGCGTCAGCATACACCGCCTCTTCTGTGTAGATGCCGGCGTGTTCGGCGTAGTCCAGTAAGGGTGCTTTGGTGGACTGGATATCGGCTGCTGCTAACGCCGCTTGCGCGATGTCGTGGACGTCTTCGCTTCCGCCTGTGGCAAATCTTCCGATCTTTTCTGCGACTCCCAAAAGTAGTTGGGTCTGAATATGGCGTCGTACAATGCCGTCCAGTCCTCCCTGGTCAGGGTCCTGGAGTCCAATGACGTCAAGGAGATGCTTATAGTCAGTAGCCTTCCCGGCATAAGACTGCTCGAGACCAATTTCGAGCGTTCCAACATCCACGTCCCCATCAGTACCTCCATGCAGTGTTACAAGCAACTGGTAGATGTTCCGCGTCTGCTGGCCTGAGAACAAGCGGGGCGTCAATACCCCCGCATAGGTATTCCACACATCCTTCTTGCATAACGCACGAAGGGTAATGTGCTCGATTTGGTGGTATAGCAACTCAATCTGCCCCCACCATAAACGGCGGTGGGTTCTTATGAATCTCGGCCCACTCTTCGGTGGTGCGTTCAGTAGTATCCCATGCCTTTGCGTGGAGTGAATGACTGTACCCTGAATAGGGTTCGGGGCAAGGTTCAGGACATGGATTAGCTGCCTGTACCAACCGCTGTTCTTCCCATAGCGTCCATGCGATCACGAAGTACACCGCAGCATCACGAAACGAGTCTTCGATCGGCTCATTGACAAGAAGCCTACCGTTGGCAGCGTTCTTTAAACGCTTGACCTTGTCATTCGCCCGGATCAACGCCCCCACCCACGGCAACACCCCAAATTCCTCCGACGCGCGGACGTTGGCAAAGGGGTCTGTATCGGACCCATAATCCTGCTGCTTCATATCGTGCGTCTCATGGCACGAATCCAATAGTTCATGGAACCGTTGACTAAGTTGATGCATCTAACCTCCCTAGAAGATACCCAACAATAGCACACACTATGTTAAGAAAACCAAACACAAACGAGATGATACCAAACACATATTCACCGTACATGCAGCTAAACAATCCCGTTAAAAGACACAGTACACCTATTACAGCATTAAGCAACCACATCTACCTCTTCCTTCTGCTTCCTACCAGTTTCGTCCCAGCACCAATACGGACACCGTTGGCACTCTTTCGAATTAGGTAGATAGTCACCTTCCGGCAACCGCCCACCAATGTAATCCGCATAGAGCCGATCCAGCTTACCCATGATCCGTTCAACAGTCAGTGGGTCCTTGGGGATGATAAGCCCGCGGGTGGGAGACCCGTACGCCATGTGTCCACTGTCACGGAACACAGGCAAGAAGTACGCGCGGTCAAGCCCGGTTATCTCGAGGCTGATCTGTGTCTGGTCTCTATAGTCCTCCCATATAAGCTCGGTCGGCCACTCTTGCCCCGCGGGGTAGGCGTAGTCCCCACGTAGCAAGACAGAATTTTTATAATAGCCAGCAAACTTACTACGAAAAAAGATACTGTACGACTTTACTTCGAGCAACGCCTTGACCCGTTGGTCGGTGTCAGGGTCGTCTACTTCGACAATCCCGTCGATTCGGCACTTGATAGACCACCCCCGTCCTGGGGGACTATAGAGATAGTCCTGCTCCTCCTGTTCAATTCGAACACCAAATTGTCGACACAGACCACGCACCCACCCGTGATAGAGATCACCAGCTGATAGAATAAACTTGGTTCGTACTTGGAGGGCTTTGGGTATATCTCCTCGCATAGCTGCGACAGTTGCACGACTACACTTACCCACCTCTGAAGCACGGAAGTAGTTACGTGGATATGGGGTTGCTCTTCCAATACATTCTTTCTTTAGGCCATGGCATACGACCGACAATGGATCCAACCATCCTCCTAGTCTTCTAACATCCTTCCAAACTGAAAGTCAATCGCCCGCGCAATAACTTCGTCAGTGATATCATTCGGCCGAAGCAACTGGTCCAGGTCTAAAGGCGCTTCTGCAATACCCACATGCGACTCTGTG
>Ga0180062_1000004_pt1 | contig 34011 bp, 34 predicted proteins | sample EasRivT45_16_10D_FD_121775 | JGI IMG/M metagenome (GOLD analysis project Ga0180062, IMG submission 121775) | Soil microbial communities from meander-bound floodplain in the East River, Colorado, USA - East River metaG ERMLIBT45_16_10D | ecosystem: Environmental > Terrestrial > Soil > Floodplain ... | reverse complement strand
TGGCGGACCTCAAGGCCACGACGCGCGAGTTGCTCTGGTGCGGCGCGCCTATCCAGGACATGAACACCGTCCGCAAGCACCTCTCGGCGATCCAGGGCGGAAGGCTTGCCGCCGCGTGCCGCGCGCCGGTGCTTGCGCTGGTGATCTCGGACGTGACTGGAGACGATCCGACGCACGTCGCCTCCGGCCCGTGCGCGGCCGACCCCACCACCTACCAGGACGCGCTCGACGTCCTCAAGCGCTACGAGGTCAGGGCGCCGAAAGCGGTCGCCGAGCACCTCGCGCGCGGCGCGAGGGGCGGCATCCCGGAGACGCCCAAGCCGGGCTCGCGCATCTTCAAGCGGGTCGAGAACCGCGTCATCGCTACCGCCCAGCAGTCGCTGCAGGCGGCCGCCCGCTTCTTCATCGGCCATGACATCCATCCCGCCATCCTCGGCGACACCGTCACGGGAGAAGCGCGCGAGGTGGCGAAGGTGCACGGCGCACTCGCGCGCGAGATCGAGCAGCACGGTCTGCCCTGGCAGCCGCCGGTGGCGCTGATCTCCGGCGGAGAGACCACGGTCACGGTGCGCGGCAAGGGGCGCGGCGGCCGCAACGCGGAATACTTGCTCGCGCTCGCAGTGGATCTCGCCGGCGCGGCGCGAGTTCATGCCCTCGCCTGCGACACCGACGGTATCGATGGCTCCGAGGGTAACGCCGGCGCAATCCTCACGCCCGACTCGCTCGCGCGCGCCGGCAAGAAGAAGCTCGACGCCGCCAGGCTGCTTGCGGACAACGACGGTTACGGCTTCTTCTCCGCGCTCGGCGACCTCGTCGTCACCGGCCCGACGCGCACCAACGTCAACGACTACCGCTGCATCCTGGTAACGAGCAGCGCTAGCTGAAGGCGGCCAGCGCGGAGAACGCGAGGCCGGCGGCGCCGATCGCGACGCCGGCCAACCGCTGCAACGGCACACGCGGGCGGTGAACGGCGAGCCAGCCGGTGATCCACCAGGCGCTTGATGCGATGGCGCCCTGAATCACCGTGAGCCCAACGAGGTAGGCGACGAGCGGGGTGCGCTCTGCGCCGACGATGGCCTCTGCCAGCGCGTAGCCGTGAAGCGCGCCTGCAATGAGGAACAGGACGGCAATCGCACCGCCGGAAAGCGTATGCGTCGCGAGCAGGATCGCTCCCAGCACCACCAGGGAACCGGCGACCGAGAGCTCGCCCAGCTCAACGCTCACGCCGAGATAGCGCATCCCCGCCACCGCGACGGACGCGGCGACGAAGAGAAGCGGCAGCAGGTACCCCCGCTCAATCCGGGCCGCGAGCACCCCTGCTCCGAGAACGAACAGCAAGTGGTCCACGCCGATCACCGGGTGGCCCAGGCCCGAGAGCAAGCCCTCCAGTGCGGTCACGGGCTGCGCGTAATCCATGGCGTGGTGGGCGAGAGCGGGTGAGGCGGTGGCTGCAAACGGCACCGCTGCACGAAGCAACACGTTGATGACCTGGCGCAACATGGAGTCCTCCCGATTCGCGGAGCCCGCCGCAGTCCACTATGCTATGCTGAATCGCGCTTCCTGCGAAACTCCCGCTGTCGCCAATATGAGTGACCCACCGCTCAACAAGGGACCTCACGATCTCGGAGGCGCGGCCGCCGGTCCGATCGACACGACCGATCACGGCATGTTGTTCTGGGAGAAGCAGGCCAACGCGCTGCGCAACGCCCTCAGCCTGAAGAAGATCGTCCGGGTGGACGAGCTGCGCCGGGCCGCCGAGGATCTTGGCGACCAGTACTACAAGCTCGCCTATTTCGAGCGCACCACCATGGCCCTGCGCACGCTGCTTCTCGAGAAAGGCCTGATCACCGAGTCCGAGCTCGCGGCCAAGATGGCGGAGGTGCGCGCGCGGTTCGACGTCGTCCCCGGGGCGGGTGCTTCGGCCCGGAAAGGCGCGCCCCGATGACCAAGGCAAGGCGGGCGCGGGCGCGGAGGAAACCACCCTCCACCTATACTCCGGCGCCCGGGCACCGCTTCAGGGTGGGCGACCGTGTCATGATCAAGCGCGCGTTTCCGCCCGGGCACCGGCGCACGCCCTATTACATCCGCGGCAAGATGGGCGTCATCGAACGCATCTGCGGTGCCTTCCCCAATCCCGAGGAGCTGGCCTACGGATTCGACGGTGAGCCCGCCAAGGTGCTTTACCGCGTGCGCTTTCAGCAAAGGCACGTGTGGCCGGATTACGAGGGTCCGGCGCGCGACCTCATCGAGATGGAGATTTTCGAGCACTGGCTCGTCCCGGCGTCGGGACGGATGCCGACAGCGAAGTTGACCCAGACCGGGTGATCACATGAGCGACACGGCTTTCGACTATTACGCACGCAAGAAGCATGACCACGATCACGATGATCATGCGCCGGTGGCCGGGCAGGACTCGGGCCCGCCCTCGCAATACGAGATCATGAGCCGCGCCATGCAGGAGCTGCTGGAGGCGAAGGGCGTGGTCACCGCCGATGAGATCCGGCGGCGGATTGAGATTTTCGAGGAGGACTTCCCCTACCGCGGGTCGCGCGTGATCGCGCGCGCGTGGGCCGATCCCGCGTTCAAGGCGAGGCTGCTGAAAGACGGCAAGGCCGCGTGCGCCGAGATGGGCGTGGAGCTCGAGGCGACGCGCCTGATCGCGGTTGAGAATACGCCCGACGTCCACAACGTCATCGTATGCACCCTGTGCTCGTGCTACCCGCGCGAGCTGCTCGGCATGCCGCCGACCTGGTACAAGAGCGACAACTACCGGGCCCGTGTTGTGCGCGAGCCGCGCGCGGTGCTGAAGGAATTCGGCACGGTGCTCCCGGACCACGTCGCCCTGCGCGTGCACGACTCCAACGCCGATATGCGTTACGTGGTGATCCCGATGCGGCCGCGGGAAACGAAGGGCTGGAGCGAGGAACAGCTCGCGGAAATCCTGACGCGCGACACCCTCGTCGGCGTTACCGTGCCGCGCGTGCCCGCGAAACCTTAGCCTTCTCGGGCGTGGTCGCCGCCGCGAGCTCCCGGATGTCGGGCAGCGATCGGGCGCGCCGCGCGAGCTCCAGCAGCTTCTCGGCGCCCGCCGCCCCGAGCACGCGCGCGGCGCAATCCAGGAACTTCGCGGTGCGGTCGCGCTCCGTCATCGGCCATGCAGGCGAGCCCGGCACGCGGTCGATCCGCGCCTCGAAGTTTCCGCGCGGCGTGCGCACCGCGAGATCGTTGTAGCCGGTGATGCCGGAGTAGAGCTTGTCGTCGGCGATCGCGTAGCGCCGCACCTTTCCGATCAGCTCCCGCGCCTGCGGCCGCCGCACCATGGCGTCGGTGAATGTCTCCAGCTTGAGACCGCCGTCGAGCAGGAGCGCCGCCACCGCGTACTCGACGCTGAACTTTCCCTCGAGAGCGGTGCGCGGGTCGCGGCTGACCAGCGCGACGTCGCCGCCGGGCAGGAAACCGATCGTCACCTCCGTGATTTCCTCAGCCCGCAGCCGATGCTGCTCGACCAGGTTGAGCAGCCCGCCGATCGTGCGGTGGCTCGAGTAACAGCACGGCCAGCGCTTCACGTAGATGCCCGGCTCGATGATCTCCCACGGCCGGCCGAGGTTCCGCACGAGGTCGCCCATCGCCTCGCCCGGTTGGTCGCCGCGATACGTGTCGAGCGCCCCGCCGCGGGCATCGAAGATCTCCGTGTTCGATGTGAACCCGTTCCTCGCCATCCACGCTGACAGGACGCCGCTGCGCGCGGCGTGACCGGCGTGGAACGGCTTCGTCATGGTGCCGAAATTGCGGACGAGTCCGCTCATCTGCGAGGCGGCGAGGCCCCAGGCGCGCCGCAGAGCGTCGGTATCGAGTCCGTAGAGCCGGGCTGCCAGCGCAGTCGCCGCGAGCGTGCCGACTGTTGCGGTCGAATGCCAGCCGCGCAAGTAGTGGCTGTGCCCGAGGGCGCGGCCGAGTTTGCCCGCGACTTCCATCCCGATCACGTACGCCGCCAGCACGTCCGCTCCCGATGCGCCGGCCGACTCACCCACCGCCAGCGCGGCCGGCAAAAGGGTCGCGCTCGGGTGACCTCGGACGCTTGGGTGCGTGTCATCGAAATCGAGTGCGTGGCTGCAGATGCCGTTCACGAAGGCGGCTTCCGCGGCTGAGCTCGCAATATCCAGGCCCCAGCACGCTGCTTGCGGCTTCGCGCCAAGCTCGCGCGCCCAGCGCGCCGCAAGCTCTCCTACCGGCTCGCGCGTTCCCGCCAGAGCGACGCCCACCGTGTCGATCAGCGCGTCGCGCGCGGCGTTGATGGTTTCCTCCGGAAGATCGGAAGCCCGGGTCTCGACGACAAACCGTGCCAGTGTTTCCGTAATCATGTCTCCTCCCTCGCGTGCCCTTCGCGTCCTCATCCCGTATTCTGCGCCAAGGCCGCGGACGCGGCGCCGGCGCCCGCGATCCTGCCGAACACCGCACCGGACACGAGCCCGGTGCCGGCCGGGTAATTGAAATAGAAAAGCCCGCCCAGCATTTCGCCCGCGGTGTAGAGGCCCGCGATCGGGCGCAGGTGAACATCGAGCACCTGCCCGGACTGCGGCTCGACGCGCAGCCCGCCAAACGTGAAGGTGATGCCGCATGTCACCGCGTAGGCCTCGAACGGGGGCGTATCGACTGGGTTCGCCCAGTTCGACTTCGGCGGCTCGATACCCGTCGTGCAGCGGCCGTCCTTGATCGAGTGGTTGAAGGGAATGTCGGTGCGCACCGCGGCATTGAACGCGCGCACGGTCTTGAGGAACCCCTCGGGGTTGACGCCTTCCAGACACGAGGCCAACTCATCGAGCGTGTTGGCGACAACCCGCGTCACGCGGCGGTCGCCATACTCCGGGCGCAGGAGGTGCTTCACCTTGGCGTCGAACACCTGGTAGGCGAACTGCTGCGGCTGCTTCAGCACTTCACCGCCGTACTTCGCGTAGGTGTAGTTGTAGAACTCGATGCCCTCGTCCACGAAGCGCCTGCCGTCCGCGTTCACCATGATCGACAGCGGGAAGCTGTGCCGGTAGGAGCTCTCAGGGAGGCTCAAGTCGCCGAATTCCGGCGCGTAGCGCTCCCAGGAGACGGCGTGCCGCCCCGACCAATTGCCGTAGGGGCAGGCGCCGATGTCGAGCGCCATCTTCAGGCCGTCGCCCATGTTGAAGCGCGTGCCGCGCACCTTCGCGAGCTCCCATCCCGGACCGAGGTAGCGCGCGCGCCACTCGGGGTTGGCCTCGAAGCCGCCGCAGGCGAGCACGACGGCGCTCGCTCGGAACTCCGTGGGCTTGCCCTGGTGCTTTGCAGTCACGCCGAGCATGCGCGCGCCATCGAAGATGAGCGACACCGCGCGTGTCTCGTAGAAGATCTCGATTCCCTTCTTCACGGCGGTATCGGTCAGGGACTGCACCAGTCCCGGCCCGCCTCCGGTGACCCACATCGGCATTCGCCCGAAGAACCGGCGCTTGCCGTTGATGACGGCCGACTGATGACGGTAGTTGGGCGAGAAGCGCACCCCCTGGCTCCGCAGCCAGACCATGGCTTCGAGGCTGCGCGTCACCAGGATCTCGCTCAGCGCGGGATCGGTGCGGTAGGCCGTCACCTTGTAGAGGTCGTCGTAGAACTGCTCGACAGTGTTGCTCTCCCAGTCGGCGTCGCGGGCCTCGTCCCCGGGGATGTCGCACAGGCGCTCGAGATCCGTGACCGAGTCGTAGGCGAAGCGCATGACGCCGCCGGCGAAGCGGCTGTTGCCCCCCGACTCCTCCAACGGCGCGGCTTCGAGCACGGCGACGCGGGCACCGTCATCCCGCGCCGCGAGCGCGGCACACAGGGCTGCGTTGCCCTTGCCCACAACCAGGACGTCGTACGACTTCAGCTCACTCAAGCCTGTCACCCATTCTCACGGCAATTATCACTGCACCCCCCTTTCGGAGTCCCGCGAAAAGTTCTAACCTTTGCCAGGGCGTCCACGATATGGAACAGCCCTAACCATAACCATAAAGGAGAGGGTCATGCTTCGTCTTGCTCGCACATCGCTCGTCGCAGTGCTGGTCGCTCTGCCTGTGCAACCGGCAGTCGCCGCCGATGCCTACCCGCAGAAACCGATCCGGCTCGTGGTCCCGTTCTCCCCGGGAGGCGGCACGGACCTTCTCGCCCGCGCCGTGTCCGACCGGCTCACGGAGGTCCTCGGGGTCTCTGTGATCATCGACAACCGCGCCGGCGCGGGCAGCACGATCGGCACGGCGATGGTCGCGCGGGCGGCACCGGACGGCTACACGTATCTCTTCACCTCGGCGAGCTACACCTTCGCCCCGAACTTCTACCGGGATCTGCCGTACGACCCGATCAAGGACTTCAAGCCGATCACGATGTTCGGATCGTTGCCGAACGTCCTGGTCGTGCACCCGTCGATGCCGGTGAAGAGCGTGAAGGAGCTGCTGGCGCTCGCCCGCAAGCGCCCCGGCGAGATTCACTACGGCTCCGCCGGGCGCGGCAGCAACGTGCACCTCACCACGGAACTCTTCCTGTACATGGCCGGGATCAAGATGACGCAGGTTCCGTACAAGGGCATGGGCCCCGCCCAGATCGGCGTTGTCAGTGGCGAGGTGCAGGTGCTGCTGCCCGCCTTCCAGTCGATCTATCCCTTCGTGAAGTCGGGCCAGGTGCGTGCGCTCGCGCTGACCACGAAGCAGCGATCGCCCCTGCTGCCGGATCTGCCGACGATAGACGAGTCCGGGGTGCCCGGCTATGACAAGTCGGCGTGGTTCGGACTGTTCGCGCCCGTCGCGGTGCCGGGACCCATCGTCTCCCGCATGTACCAGGCAGTCGCCAAGGTTCTGACGGATCCCGAGATCGTGAAACGCCTCGCGGCCGAGGGTGCCGTCGCCCGTGGTCAGCCGCCCGCCGAATTCGACGCGTTCGTGCGCGCCGAGCTCGCGTCGTGGGCCAAGCTCATCCGCGAGATGAAGCTCTAGTACGCCGTGAGGCCGCCGTCGAGGACCAGCGTCTGGCCGGTGACGTACGCCGCCGCCGGGCTCACGAGATAGCTCACGGCGGCCGCGACTTCCTCGGTAGTGCCGAAGCGTCGGAGCGGAATGCGCCCGAGCGCCGCTTCGCGATAGCCGGGCTTGGCGAGCGAGCCCGCGCGCGAGGGCGTATCGACGCGCCCGGGCGCCACTGCGTTGACGCGGATGCCGTGCTCCGCCCATTCGATCGCGAGCATGCGCGTCATATGGATCACCGCGGCCTTGGCGATCCCGTAGGCCGAGCGCTGCGCCAGCGCCACCAGCCCGTGGGTGGAGGCGATGCTTACGACGCATCCCGGCCGCCCGGATTTCACAAGGTACCGGCCCATCTGCTGGCTCATGAAGAACGCCCCCTTGAGATTGACGTCGAGGACGGACGCCCACTCCGCCGCTGTCACGTCGAGCGCCGGCTTTGTCAGCGGCACGCCGGCATTGTTGACCAGCACGTCGAGGCGGCCGCAGGTGCCGATGACCTCCGCCATCGCACGCTCGATTCCCTCCGGCTCCCGCACGTCGAGCGCGACCGGCACCGCGCGTGCGCCCGCTGCCTCGATCTTCGAGAGGACCTCCGCCAGCTTGTCCGGGCGCGTCGAGGAGACTGCCACATCGAATCCATCGCGGGCGAGCGCAAGCGCGACGGCTGCGCCGATGCCCTGCGAGGCCCCAGTTACGAAAGCCGCTTGTCGTTCTGTTGACATGTATCAATCGTGGGTCGGGAATCGGATTGTTTCCCGGTCACAGGTCACCGGTCACGGGTCACCAACCTTTGGGCTCGGCGCCCAGCAGGGCAAGCCCGCTCAACCGCTCTGCCAGCGCGCCGTACTCGACTTCCCCCAGCGGACGCAGCGGCGGCCGCACGTCGCCGCAATCGCGACCCAGCGCGCGCAGCGCCGCCTTGAGGCCCGCGGCGCCGGATCCTTTCAGGACCTGCAGCACCGCGGCGATCTCTTCCTGCGCGCCTCGCGCCTCGAACAGCTGATCTTTGGCGCATAGATCGTGCAGCCTGCGCACCGCGGCGGGCGCGATGGCCGCAAGTGAGGAGACCGCCCCCTTCGCCCCGATCGCTCCGGCGGAGACCAGGTACTCCACCCCCGACAGCAACCGGAACGCTGGCCGCGGGCGCCGCGCGAGGTCAACCAGCTCGACCATGAATTGCCAGTCGAGACTCGAATCCACGACACCGGCGAAATTGGCGGCCCGGTCCATGAGGCGCAGCGCGAGCTCGGCAGTAATCCGGGTGCCCGCCATTTCCTCCGGCGCGTTGTGCACCAGGAATGGGATCCTGACCGCCGCGGCGATCTGCGTGAAATGCTCCAGCACCATCGCAGGCGGCGGCGTCCAGTAATAAGGCGTCGTCGCGACGATCGCGGCTGCGCCCGCGGACTCGGCGTGGCGGGCGTGCGCGGCGGCGATCCCGCTGCCGGCATCGCTGACATGGACAACGATCGGAACCCGGCCGCGGACCTGCTTGATTGCGAACTCGATCAGCGCGCGCCTCTCGGCTTCGTTCAGGCTGACGGACTCACCCGCGTGCATGGGCAGCGCGAGTGCATCCGCGCCGTTGCGCAGGTGAAACTCGATCAGCTTTGAGAACGTATCGGAGTCGATGCGGCCGGCGCGCGTGAACGGCGTGACCGGCGCGTGGACCAGGCCTGCCAGAAGGTCACCAGCCATGAGGCTCGCTGTCCAGGATGCCAAGCGCCTCGAGCTGCGCGCGGATGTGGGCCTGGCGCTCCGGGGTCGCGGTGGGCAGCGGCGCGCGGGTGGGCCCGACGGGGCGGCCCATGATCACCATTCCGCCCTTCAACGACGACGGGTACTGGTCGCGGAACAGCAGCCAGAGGCGCGAGAGCTTGTATTGCAGCTCGCGTGCGCGCGGCCAGTCGCCGGCGACGCACGCGTCGAAGAGGCTGTTGCACAGGTTGGGACAGATTGAACCCGCGGCCGAATACGATCCGATCCCCCCGAGCGGCACCGACGGCAGCAGGTATTCCACGCCGGTCAGCATCGCGAACGTCGGCCGGATCTTCAGCGCTACGCGCGAGAGCTCGATGAACTTCTCGCTGTTGAAGCTCGCCTCCTTCACCCCCACGAAGTTGGGCAGACGCTCGATCAGGCGCGACATCAGCTCGCCGGTGATCTCCACGCCCGCAAGGTAGCTCGGAGAGTTGTACGAGATCACCGGCAGGTCGATCGAGGTGCCGATGCGCACGAAATAGTCGTAGATGGCTTCGAGCGAGGGATTCCAGAAGTACGGCGTGATGGCGAGGATGCCGTCTGCGCCGATCTCCTGCGCGTGGCGCGCGAGCTCCATGGTGTCCTCGACCGCAAGCGCGCTGACGTGAATGGTCACCGGGACCCGCCCCGCGACGACCTTCACCGCCGCCCCGGCGAAGCGCTTGCGCTCAGCGATTGTGAGGTTGAGCGACTCCCCCTTGTGGTGCGGCCAGGAGATGGCCGGGGAGCCGCTGCGCACGTGGAAGTCGAGCAGCCGCTCGAAGGTCGGCAGGTCCGGGCTGAAATCGCTCTTCAGCGGCGTGACCGGGCTTTGCATCACGCCCCTCAGCTTGATCGTCATGGCGCGATTGTCACGCGTTTGAAAGCATCGCGCTCAGTGTACGCGAGCCACGCGACGGACGCAGCCTGCAATACCCAGAACAATCCGAACGCCGCGCCATAGCCCTCGAGCGCGTAGCGCCCGTCGGTGACCGGCCACAATCCGATGATCGCCCCGACCCCGTACTGGACGGCGAATGCGAGCAGGAATACGAACATGTTGAGCGCGGTCACGACCCGTCCGGTCATCTCCTTCGGGAAGCGTGCGGCGAGCAGCGGGAAAGCCAGCGTCCCGAACGGGCACAGCCCGATGAACACGATCCACAGCACGAGGCTCGCGGCTCCGTAGCCGAGCACGATCGGGAGCATGGAGACGGTGGACGCCAGGCAACCCGCGAAGTAGGTCGCGAGCGGCGGCACGCCGCGCCGCGCGAGGCGGTCGGAGAGCGTGCCGCACAGCACGCCGCCTACGCCGAACGCGCCGGCGGCGAAGAGCAGGTCCTGCGCCATGGCCGCGCGGTCGAGTCCCGCAACGTCCCGCATCCACGGACCTGCCCACAAGCCGAGGAGCCCGATGCCGGTAGCCTGCACGAACGCCGAGGCAAGTCCGAGAGACCAAAAACCTCGGTCCCGGAAAATCGCGCCGACGGAGGCGATCTGGCTCCGCAGCGACCCGACGGCCGCGGGCGTGGACTTTTCTGGGACGAGGCAGAGGATCGCCAGGCTGGCGCAGACTGCAAGGCCCGACATCATGGCGAAAAGCACCCGCCAGTCGATCACGCGCAAAGCCAGCTCGACTGGCTTGGTCGCGGAAATTGCGCCAATCGCCCCCACCAGCAGCATCCAGCCCATCAGGGTCGCCAGGCGCTCGAGCGGAAACCACAGCGCGAACACCGTGATGGAGGACATAAAGCACACCGCGACCCCCAAGCCGATCAGCGCGCGGCCCAGCAGCAGCGTATGAAGTCCCGCCGCGACCGCGAAGACGACCCCGCCCAGGGCCGCGACCAGGAGCATGGTCGCGTTGACGCGGCGTGGACCATAGCGGTCCATCAACATGCCGAGCGGCAATTGCGCGCCGGCGAAGGTCAGGAAGTAGACGCTGGTGAGGAGCCCCAGCGTGCCGGGCGACAGATTGAACTCGGCCGTCAGCTCGGGAAACACCACCGAGTTGACGTTGCGGAACAGGAACGAAGCGAAGTAGCCCGCCGCGAACGGCAGGAACACGGCGGCAAGAAGTCGCCGCCCGCTGGGCGCGGCGGAGGTCACGTGAGCGGCGTGGGCACCGGCTTGCCGGCGAAATGCGCGCGCAGGTTCGCGAGAAGCTTGCGGCCCCGTTCCTCGCGAACTTCGCGGGTGGTGGACCCGATATGCGGGGCGAGCACGACCTGCTCCATCGTGAAAAGCGCCGCCGGAACCCGCGGCTCGTCCCAGAACACGTCGAGCCCCGCGCCGGCGATCCGCCGTTCGCGCAGCGCCGCGATCAGCGCCTGCTCGTCCACGATCGGCCCGCGCGCGATATTGACGAAATAGCCATCCGCGCCGAGCGCATCCAGGATGCGCGCGTTCACCAGGCCGCGGGTCTGCGGCGTCGACGGGCACGCCACGACCAGGCAGTCGGACTCGCGCGCGAGTCTTTCCAGGTCGGGATCGAATGCATAGCCAACGCCCTCCTTCCGGCGCGGCCCGTGGTAGCGCACGGTCATCCTGAATGCTTCCGCCCGCTTCGCGATTCCGCTCCCGATCGCGCCGAGGCCGATGATGCCGCAGGTCTTGCCGCCCAGCCCCGAGCCCGGCGGCAGCAGGCCGGAGAGCCATCGTCCCGCCCGGACGTAACGGTCGGCCTCCGCGATCCGCCGCATCACTGCGACGATCAGTCCCATCGCCAGATCGGCGACGTCCGCGGTGATTGAATCCGGCGTGTTCGTGACGACCACGCCGCGCCGCTTTGTCAAAGCAAGGTCCACCGTCCCGCGCGGATTGCCGAAGCAGCCAATGATTTCCAGCTTGGGCAGCGCCTCGATCAGTTCGGCGGCGATTCCGGAGGAGCCGGATGTGACCACCGCGCGCACGTTCCCGGACACCTCCTTCAACAGAGCGTTTGCATCGCGCGCTTCCCACAGCCTGTGCACGGTGAATTCGTGCTCGAGCTCAGCGAGCGTCGGCGCGTAGATCGGAACCAGGACCAGTACTTGCGGCTTCATGGCTTCAACCGGAAGACAATGAAGGCTCGCCGAGCAGCTCGAGGGCATTGAGACCCAGTATGCGTTCGCGCTCCTGGTCGGTGATGGGCAAAGCATCGATCATGGCGAGCGGATCCACCTCGGCCATGTCGAAAGGTGCATCGGTCCCGATCATCACGCGCTCGGCGCCCGCCTTCGCGACCAGGAACCGCAACGCGTCCGAATCGTGAGTGAGCGCGTCGAAGTGGAAGCGCCGGAATAATGCGAGCGGTGAGCTCCGCGTGTTGGCCCTCGCTTCCTTTCTGACCTTGTAACCATGCTCGAGACGGCCGACTTGATACGGCAGATGGCCGCCACCGTGCGCGAGCACCATCCGCAGCCGCGGCAGCTCGTCGAGCGCGCCGCCGAACATGAGGTGCGCGGCCATCAGCGCGGTATCGAATGGAAGTCCCGCAAGATTGCCAAGGTAATAGCAGCCGAGATCGGCCGGCAGGCGACCCTCGACGTAGGGGTGCGCGAACACGAACACGCTCAGCTCCTGCGCGCGGCGCAGCACCGGTCGGAAGCGCGGCTCCGCGAGCAGCTCGCCCCGCACGCGGCAGCCGAGCTCGACGGCACGGAAGCCGTGCTCCCGCACTACGCGCTCCAGCTCGGCGATGGCGGCGTCCGGGTCCTGCATGGGCAGCGTCGCCATCCCGCGCAGGCGCTCGGGACGCGCGGCCACCATGCGGGCGATGCCGTCGTTCAGCAGCCGCGCAGCGGCAAGCCCCACGTCGGAATCGAGCCAGTAGAAGAACACAACGGGCGTCACCGATATCACCGCGACATCGATGCCCATGCGATCCATGGCCGCGACCTTGGCGGCGGCGTCGTGAAACTCGGCGTAGACCGGCGTCGAATGCCGGTCGTCGCGGATGAAGATCTCGCGCGCACCGGCACCCTCCACGCTCATCCGATAATCCCGCGGCCGGCGGCGGATCGCCGCCACCATCTCCAGGGGCAGGACGTGGCTGTGCACGTCCACGCGCTTGACTCTGCGCATCACCTCTTCAGTGTCAATAGTGAGACTTGAAGCTGATCGCCTCGCGGTAGGCGAGATCCGCGAGATCGATGAACGAGCGCTTGGTCTTCTTGTCCACGGTGAACTGGATCTTGCGGTGGGTCTCGTTGGTCGCGCGGATGTCCAGGAGCTCCAGCGATTCCTTGACTTCCCATTCGTGGGCGCCCGCGATCCCGGCCGGCGCGTAGATGATCGAGCCGGCGCTCACCGGGAATTCCTTGCCGTTGACGTCGCGCACGGTGGCGTGGCCCGAGATCACGTAGTAGCAGGCCTCGATCGGGTGCCAGTGAAGCTGCTCATAAGTTCCGGGCTTGTAGGTCGCGCGCCCGAGCCGCACCCGGTCGGTCACCTGCACTTCGGGCCATCCGACGAGCCGCTGGTAGGTCTGGCCGTCGGTCACGCCGCGCCGCCCCTTGCAGTCGGCCTGGTGGATCACCCGCAAGGTTGATTTGACCTTCATTCCCCGATCCTCCGTTATCCGGCAAACGCGTTGCGCTCGATGGCGTGGATAATACGCGCTCCCCGGGGTTGACAGCTCGCCGGCGGTAATCTATCACTCCCCACCCATTGCGACTCATGGACAAAGCGACTCAACCCGCCGCGGCAGCCGGCACGATCAAGCTCGGCGACCTGACCGTCAACCGCATGGGCTTCGGCGCGATGCGCGTGGCGGGCCCCGACATCTGGGGCGAGCCGAAGGACCGCGCCGCCATGCGCCGGCTGCTCGCGCGCGCGTTCGAGCTCGGCCATGACTTCTTCGACACCGCCGACAGCTACGGTCCCGGCGTATCCGAAATCCTCATCGCGGAAGCGCTCCATCCTTACCCATCGGGGCTCGTCATCGGAACCAAGGGCGGGCTTACCCGGCCGAGCCGCTACCGCTGGGACGAGGACGGCCGGCCGGAGCACCTGCGGCAAGCGCTCGATGCGAGCTTGAAGCGACTGCGGCTCGAGCGTATCGATCTCTACCAGTTTCACGCGCCCGATCCCCGGGTCCCCTATGCCGAGTCCATCGGGGCGCTCGCGGAACTGCAGCGTGGCGGAAAGATCCGGCACCTGGGCGTCTCCAACGTGGATTTGAAGCAGCTCGAGACCGCTCGTCGCATCGCGCCCATCGTGTCGGTTCAGAACCAATATCACCTCCAGGACCGCACATCGGATCGCGTGCTCGCGGCGTGCGAGAAGTCCGGCATCGCCTTCATCCCCTGGTACCCCCTCGGCGCCGGTCGCGCGCTGCGCTCGGCCACGCTGAGGCGCGTTGCCTCGGGGCTCGGCGCGACCCCCGCGCAGGTGGCACTCGCCTGGCTGCTCGCGCGCTCGCCGGTGATGCTCCCGATACCCGGCACGGCGTCGCTCGCCCACCTCGAGGAGAACGCCGCTGCGACCCGGCTCGTACTCCCCGCCGAGGCGCTGACCGCCGTGGGCCAGGCATAAGGCATGAACCCTCACCCCTTCCCCCTCCATCCCCTCACTCCTTCCCTCTCTCCCGAGGGGAGAGAGGAAGGCTCGTGCCTCCCTTCTCCCTTCCCTCATCCCATGCCCTTCTCCCAAGAGGAGAAGGGAATTTCGAGTCTCCCCTCTCCACTCGGGAGAGGGGCGGGGGTGAGGAATGGAAGGGCGGGGATGAGGGGATTGATGGGGTGCGCGGGACCATAAAGCATGACATCATGTGCGTGACGGCTGGCTTTTCCGCGGTCATCCCCGTTCGTATTCGTGCATCCCTTGCCGCCTGAGGCTGGAGAGCAGATTGCATGGCTGAAAAGAAAATCATCGCGGTGGTGGGTGCCACCGGCAACCAGGGCGGTGGGCTGGTGCGAGCCATATTGGGCGACACCGGCGGCGCCTTCGCGGTGCGCGCGCTCACCCGGAACGTGGAATCCGAGAAAGCGCTGGAGCTGGCGAAGCTCGGCTGCGAGGTCGTCCAGGCCGATCTCGACATCGGAGCTTCCTTGAAGACGGCGTTCGATGGCGCCTTTGGGGCGTTCTGCGTCACATTCTTCTGGGATCACTTCGTGCCCGAGAAAGAGCTGGTGCAGGCCGCGGCCATGGCGCAGGCGGCAAAGCAGGCGGGCTTGAAGCACGTCGTCTGGTCGACGCTCGAGGACACGCGCAAGTTCGTGCCGCTCACGGATGAGCGCATGCCGACGCTCATGGAGAAGTACAAGGTGCCGCACTTCGACGCCAAGGCCGAAGCCAACCGGGCGTTCGCACAGTTCGGTGTCCCGGTGACCTACATGCTGACCTCGTTCTATTGGGAAAACCTGATCTACCTCGGCATGGGCCTGCGCAAGGGCAAGGACGGCAAGCTCGAGCTCAGGCTGCCGCTGGGCGACAAGCGGCTCCCCGGAATGGCAGCCGAGGACGTCGGCCGGTGCGCATTTTCCATCTTCCGGTCGGGTTTCGATCTGCTCGGCAAGACGGTCGGCTTTGCCGGCGACCACCTGACGGGGGCACAGATGGCCGCCGCGATGTCGAAGGAGCTGGGGGAGCCGGTGACCTACAATCCCATGACCCCCGCGGAGTTCCGCCAGCTCAAGACCCCCGGCGCCGAGGAGTTCGGCAACATGTTCCAGGTGATGCAGGAATTCGAGTCGGAGTTCTGCGGGGCGCGCAATCTGGAGTCGGCGCGCACGCTCAATCCTTCCCTGCAGACCTTCGGCGGCTGGCTCGCGCGGAACAAGGATCGCATCCCGCGCTCGTAGCACAGGAACGATCATGTAAACTCATTGCGACTCGACCCGGAGGGGTGGGCAAATGAGGACGATAAGAAACCGGTACAGGGGCATCGCGGCGGCGGGCATTGCCGCGATTCTGGCTGCTTGCGCGGCCCCCCTGGACAAGCCGCAGGTCGCCGACCTGGCGATCCATGTCGGCGCCAGCGACCTCGGCGGCGTGGTTAACAGCGCGCGCGGCCCGGAAGCGGGCGTCTGGGTGATCGCGGAGACCACCGACCTCCCCACCCGGTTCACGCGCATCGTGGTGACCGACGAGCGCGGGCGCTATCTCATCCCCGAGCTGCCGCAGGCGACCTATAGCGTCTGGGTGCGTGGATACGGCCTGGTGGACTCGGCCAAGGTGCGCACCAACCCCGGCAAGCTTCTCAACCTGAACGCAGTCGAGGCGCCCAGCGCAGCCGCGGCGGCGGAGTATTACCCTGCCATCTACTGGTACTCCATGCTCCGGATCCCTGCCAAGTGGGAGTTTCCCGGCACGGGGCCGAAGGGCAACCGCATTGAACCCGGCATCCGCACGCAGGCCGAGTGGCTGAACACCGTCAAGACCAATGGCTGCATGTCGTGCCACGCGCTCGGAACCAAGGGCACGCGCACGATTCCGAAAGACTTCGCCCACATGAAATCCACCGAGGCGTGGGCGCGGCGCATCACTTCGGGGCAGGCGATGACCCAGATGATCAACGCCGTCAACCGCATCGGCTTCGAACGCTCGATCGGGCTATGGGCCGACTGGACCGACCGTATCGCCTCAGGCGAGCTGCCATTCGCCCGGCCGGATCGACCGCAAGGCATTGAGCGCAACGTCGTGCTGACTCTGTGGGACTGGAGCCGGCCCACAGCCTATATGCATGACCTGATCTCGACCGACCGCCGCAAGCCGACGGTCAACGCCAACGGCAGGCTCTACGGGGCGCCCGAGAACAGCACCGACATGTGGCCGGTGCTCGACCCGGCGCGGCATACCGCGACCGAAGTGAAGCATCCGGTGCGCGACCCGAAGACCCCGTCCCACCGCACCGATCCGATGGCGCCCTCCCCTTACTGGGGACCGAAGCCGATCTGGGACAGCCAGACCAGCACGCACAACCAGATGATGGACGAGCGGGGGCGGGTGTGGGCCGCGGCGAGGATCCGCCATCCGAACAATCCCGACTATTGCCGGAAAGGTGGCAGCCACCCTTCGGCCAAGGTATTCCCGCTGAACAATGCGTCGCGGCACCTCTCCATGTACGACCCGGCGTCGGACAAATGGACGCTGATCTCGACCTGCTTCCCGACACACCACGTCATCTTCGCGGAGGACGCCAACAACACGCTCTGGGCCTCAAGCGGGGTCGGCGGACTGAATGTCGTCGGCTGGCTCGACCGCAAGCTCTACGAGGAAACCGGCGACGAAGCGCGCGCGCAGGGCTGGTCGCCGTTCGTCCTCGACACCAATGGCAATGGCAAGCGCGACGACTGGGTCGAGCCCAACGAGCCGGTGGACCCGAAGAAGGACAAGCGGGTCGCGGTCAACCTCTACTCGGTGGCCGTCAACCCGGTCGATGGCTCGGTCTGGGGCACGTCGCTCGCGCCCTTCCCCAGCTATGTCGTCCGCGTCGCGCCCGGGAGCGACCCGACCCATACCGCGATCACTGAAATCTACGAGCCGCCGTTCCCCGCCTACGGCGCGCGTGGCGGCGACATCGACCGCAATGGCGTGTTCTGGGCGTCGTTCGCGAGCGGACACCTGGGAAGCTTCGACCGCAGCAAGTGCAAGCGGCCACTCAACGGACCCAAAGCGACCGGCAAGCACTGCCCCGAGGGCTGGACGCTGTACCGGTTTCCCGGGCCGCAGTTCCGCGACGTGCAGGACGATGGCAGCGCCGAGGCGAGCTATTACGTCTGGGTAGACCAGTTCAACACGCTCGGGCTGGGCGCGAATGTTCCGATCGCAACCGGCAACATGAGCGACGCCTACTTCGCGCTGGTCCGGGGCAAGTTCGTCACCATCCGCGTTCCCTATCCGATGGGGTTCTTCGCCAAGTGGGCGGAAGGGCGCATCGACGATCCCCGCGCGGGCTGGAAGGGACGCGCGGTGTGGGCGACGAACTCGACCCGCACGGTGTTCCACGTCGAGGGCGGGACCGAGAACCGGCCCCGCGTCGTGAAGTTCCAGCTGCGCCCCGATCCCCTCGCGCGCTAGCCGGCCCGCGCGTCGAAAATGCGTGACTGACCGCGCAACGGACGTTCTCATCGTGGGCGCCGGCCCGGTCGGGCTCGCGCTCGCGATCGACCTGGGATCGCGCTCGATTCCCTGCATCGTCGTCGAGCAGCACGGCCGGGTCGGGCTGAATCCCCGCGCGAAGTTGACGAACGTCCGCGCGAGGGAGCTCCTGCGCCGCTGGGGCGTCGCGGACGCGCTGCGCTGCGCTTCGCCGCTGCCGCCGGATTACCCCTCGGACGTCGTGTTCGCAACGCGGATGAACGGCTACACGCTCGCGCGTTTCGAGGACGCATTCTACTGCGCGAGCGCGCGCAGCGATCTCTACTCCGAGCCCGGCCAGTGGGTCCCGCAATACACTCTGGAGGAGGTCCTGCGGCAACACGCCGCCGGTCTGGCTGGCGTGGACATCCGCTTCGATTGCCGCCTGGACGCCCTCGCCCAGGACCGCGACGGCGTCTCCGCGGTGGTCGAAGACGTGAAGACCGGCGCGCGCAGCACATTGCGCGCGAGATTTGTCGTCGGCGCGGACGGCGCGCGCAGCGCCGTGCGCACCCTTCTCGGCATCGACATGGAGGGCGACGGTGCGCTGGCACCGAATCTCAACATGATCTTCCGCGCCCCCGCACTCGCCAGGATGCACGATAAGGGCCCCGCCGTCATGTACTGGATGGTCAACCGCGAGTTGCCCGCCTATTTCGGGCCGCTCGACCGCGATGGTCTCTGGTTCCTCATTGCGCCGCGCCTGCCGGACAGCGTGGACTCGGGCAGTCTCGACGCGAGGGAAGTCGTCTACCGGTCGAGCGGAATGCGCTTCGACCTGGACGTCGTTCATGTGGACCCTTGGACCGCTCACAGCCTGATCGCCGAGCGCTACGGCTCGGGTCGCGTCTTCCTGGCGGGCGACGCCTGCCACCTGCACCCGCCCTCCGGCGGCCACGGCATGAACATGGGCATCGCGGATGCAGCCGACCTCGGGTGGAAGCTCGCGGCAACACTTCAGGGCTGGGGCGGCCCGAGCCTGCTCGACACCTACGAAATCGAGCGCAAGCCGCTGCATCGACGGGTCATCCGGGAAGCTGTCGAGAACTACGAGCTGGTCGGCAACCGCCTCGCGCGCGACGGCATCGAGCAGCCGGGGCCCGCGGGCGACCGCGTGCGCGAAGAGGTGGGCAGACTCATCCTCAAGGGCAAGCTGCACGAGTTCCGCAGCCTCGGCGTCGTGCTCGGTGGCTGCTACCGCGACTCGCCAGCTATCGTCCCGGACGGCACGCAACCGCCGCGCGAGCAGGTCGCGGAGTATGAGCCTTCCGCCTGTCCCGGCTGCCTCGCGCCGCATTTCTGGATGCGGGACGGCGCGTCGCTCTACGATCACTTCGGCGCGGGCTTCACGCTGCTGGCCGGGCGGGAAGCCCCGCCTGCGGAGGTTTCCCGGCTCGAGCACGCGGCCGCGCAACGGGGCGTGCCGCTCAAGGTTCTGGCGCCCGCCGACGCGAAGTTTTCGGCGCTCTACCAGGCTCGCTTCGCGCTGGTGCGGCCCGACCAGCACGTCGCCTGGCGCGGCGACCGGCTGCCGCAGGATTGCCTCGATCTCATCGACCGCGCACGGGGGGGACCATGAAAATCGACATCTTCAACCACGTCATGCCGCAGCGCTACCTCGAGATGATGAAGGAGCACTCGAAGGACGCCGGCATCATCAAGCGGATGGGGAGCCTCCGCATGCTGTGGGACATCGAGGCGCGCGTCAGCATGCTCGAGGAGTGGCCCGACGTGCGGCAGGTCTTGACGCTGTCCCTGCCGTCGCCGGAACTCCTCGGCGGCCCGGATCTCTCGCCCGATCTCGCGCGCATCGCCAACGACGACATGGCGGCGATGTGCGCGCGCTGGCCGCGGAAGTTTCCCGCCTTCGTCGCCTCGCTACCCATGAACAACGTGCCCGCCGCGCTGGAGGAGATGGACCGCGCCATCACCCGGCTCGGCGCACGCGGCGTGCAGGTGCTGACCAGCGTCAACGGGCGCCCGCTCGACGAGCCGGAGTTCTTCCCGGTGTTCGAGCGCGTCACGAAGCATCATGACCTGCCGGTCTGGATGCACCCCGCGCGCCCGGCGACGCGGGCCGATTACGTCAACGAGCCGAAATCGAAATACGAGATCTGGCAGGTGCTCGGCTGGCCGTTCGAATCGAGCGTCGCGATGGCGCGTATCGTGTTTTCGGGACTGTTCGAGCGGCTGCCCGGCCTTCGCATCATCACCCATCACTGCGGCGGTATGATTCCCTACTTTGCCGGACGCGCCGAGACCCTGTGGGCGCAGCTGGGCAGCCGCACCGCCGACGAGAACTACGAAGAGCTCTTGAAGCGCATGACGAAGAAACCGATCGAGTACTTCAGGATGTTCTACGGCGACACCGTGCTCGGGGGATCGGCCTCCGCGCTGCGCTGCGGCCTCGATTTCTTCGGCGCGGACCGGGTGGTGTTCGCGAGCGACTGCCCGTTCGACCCGGAGGGCGGGCCGATGTACATCCGCGAAGGTATCCGCTCGATCGAGGACCTGAAGCTCTCTGCGGAGACGCGGCGCAAGATCTACTCGTTCAACGCGCTGAAGCTCCTGCGACTGCCTGTGGAAAAGGAAAAAGCGCGCCGGGGGGCGCGGCGCGCGAAGCGATGACTAGAGCTTGTACGAAGAGTCCATCTTGTCCAGCATTCTCAGGAGCGCCCTCCATTCCGGCCGCTTGGGCTTGTAGGGAAGCGCCTTGAACTGGGCGGCGGTCTTCTCCGCCACCGCCGCCGCGGGAATACGCAGCTTCGCGCCGCCCGCCATCGCGGCGATCTGCGTCTGGCACGCGCGCTCGAGGTAGTACATCAGGTCGAAGGCCTCGGGAATCGACCCGCCGCACACCAGCAGCCCGTGGTTACGCAGGATCATCGCTTTGCGGTCGCCGAGATCGCGCACGAGCCGCGCCTGCTCGTCGAGCTCGAGCGCGAGCCCCTCGTAGTCGTGGTAGGCAATGCCGCCCCAGAAGCGCATCGCGTGCTGGGAGATCGGCAGCAGGCCCTGCTCCTGCGCCGAAACCGCGATCCCGGCCTGCGTGTGCGTGTGCATCACGCACGCGACATCGGGCCGCGCACGGTGCACGGCGCTGTGGATCACGTAGCCCGCGCGGTTGAACCCGTAATCCGTGGGATCCTCGACGATCTCGCCGTCGAGCGTGACCTTCGCCAGCGTGGAGGCGGAGATTTCGTCCCACAGCTGGCCGAACGCGTTGATCAGGAAGTGATGGTACGGGCCGGGCACGCGCGCCGAGATATGCGTGTAGATGAGGTCGGTCATGCGGAAATGCGCCGCCAGGCGGTAGCACGCCGCCAGGTTGACGCGCGCATCCCACTCTTCCGCGCTTACCCGCTCCCGGAGGGGCGCCCTGACCAGATTGCGGAATTTCGACGGCATACGTCGTGTATATCATAAAATCTTGACGTTCGTCCTTCACGGAACGCGCATCCCGGTCTCATGGAAACAACCCGCTACGAAAGAGCGCTCATCGTCGGCACCGGTACCGGCCTGAGCGCCGCCCTGGCCCGGCTTCTGGCGCGTGAGGGCATGCGCGTGGCGCTCGCAGCGCGCGACACCGGGAAGCTCGCCCCGCTGTGCGCGGAAACCGGAGCGCGGGCCTTTGCGTGTGATGCCATCCGGCCGGACCAGGTGCGGCGCCTGTTCTCGGAGGTCGAGGGCGCGCTGGGCAACCCCGATGTCGTGATCTACAACGCGAGCGCCCGCACGCGCGGGCCGCTCATTGAGCTCGATCCCGCGGAGGTCGAGCGCACGCTTGCCGTAACCGCCTTTGGTGGATTTCTGGTGGCGCAGGAGGCGGCGCGGCGCATGCTCCCGGGGAAGCGTGGCGCGATTCTCTTCACCGGCGCTTCCGCCAGCGTCAAGGGCTATGCGCAATCGGCGCCGTTCGCGATGGGCAAGTTCGCCCTGCGCGGGCTCGCCCAGAGCATGGCGCGCGAGCTCGCTCCGCAAGGCATCCACGTCGCCCATTTCGTCATCGACGGCGGCATCGCCCGCCCGGGACGCGCCGCGCCCTCGGACACGCCCGATGCGCTGCTCGATGCCGACGCCATCGCGGCGAACTACCTCCACGTCCTGCGCCAGCCGCGCAGCGCGTGGACGTGGGAAATCGAGCTGCGGCCGTGGGTCGAGAAATTCTGAACGGGGGCGTGATCGTGGCACTTGGCAAACACAGGATCGAGTACGAAGTGCTGGAAGGGTGGGACCGGCTGCCCGAGGGCTGGAGCTACGTGGAGGTGGCGGGCGTCGCCTGCGATTCGCGCGACCGCGTGTTCGTGTTCAACCGCGGCGCCCATCCCGTCATCGTGTTCGACAAGGACGGGCGCTTCCTCAATGCCTGGGGCGAAGGGATGTTCAAGGGGCCCCACGGCATCTTCATCGACCGCGACGACCATCTCTGGCTCGCCGACGACAAGGATCACACGGTTCACCAGTTCACGGCCGACGGCCGGAAACTGATGACGCTCGGCGAGTCGGGAAGAGCAGCGGATACGGGCTACAAGATCGGTGTCAGTCCCGTGCTACGCGCCGCGGGACCATTTCATCGCGTGACGAACGTCGCCGTGGCGCCGGGCGGCGACCTCTACATCGCGGACGGTTACGGCAACGCCCGCGTCCACAAGTTTTCCGCGGACGGGAAGCTGCTCTTTTCCTGGGGCGAGCCGGGGCGCGGGCCTGGGCAGTTCATCCTGCCGCATGGCATAGCCGTGGACAGCGCGGGGTTGGTGTATGTCGCCGACCGCGAGAACTCGCGCATCCAGGTCTTCAAGCCCGACGGCGCATACCTGCGGGAGTGGACGTTTCTTAACCGGCCCTACGACATCTTCATCGACGACCAGGACCGCCTGCACATCGCCGAGGGCGGCTTCCTCAACTACATGCACAAGCGCGCGGAAGGTCCATTGCCCGGCCACGACCAGACGATGATCTATCCGCCCGAGGGCCATTCGCCGATCGCCCGCGTCACGGTCTGCGAGCCGGACGCGACCATCGTCTCACAGATCGGCGGCGAGAATCCCATCCTGCCGGGCAACTTCATCGCGCCGCACGGCATCTGGGCGGACCGCAGGGGCGATCTCTACGTCGGGGAGGTCGTGGTCCAGTCCGGCGCGGTCAAGCGCATGGCGCCGTTGACGCCACACGCCTTCCAGAAGTTCCGCCGCCGTGCCGGTTAACCGGATTCCCGCCTTCGCGGGAATGACGCTCGGTCAACGTTTCGCGGCGCGCGATTCGACCAGCTCGTAGATGTCCCAGTCGCCGCGGGCCTCGCAGCGCGCGAACCCGCTGCAGGATTGCATGTCGAGGAATCTCGAATCGCGCTCGGTGCGCACCACGCGTCCCAGTGCAGGGGCATACCAGTCGGTCTCCATGACGTAGGTCTCGGACAGCATGAAGGCATGGTCCCCGGGATAGACGGTGCGCCGGACCCTGATGGTGTCGAACTCTCCCGCCGGCACTCGGATGCGCTCGGTTCCGATCACCTTGCCGTCCACGCGCACGCTGCGCGGCCGCTGTTCGTCCGGGACGGTGGCCTTCACGCGTATGGACCAGGATTTTCCCTGCTCGAGCGGAAACATGAAGGCCGGGTATGCCTCGGCAAACTCGTACTGGATCTTCTCGCCATGGTTCTCCACCTCATGGCGCAGCCAGTTGCCCTCCGGGGTGTAAACCTCCGTGCGCTGCTTACCGGCTTCCGGATTATCCGGTGTCACCGAGACAGTGACCCGGCCGGCCTCCACGCTGGCGACCTGGTAGTTGAGCGTCCCGCGCGTCTCCTTGTTGTATCCGTTCAGGAGCCGGTAGACATGGGTGTCACCCGCGACGGGAGGGGTAGCAGCGAACGAAGCTGACGCAACGATCAGCGCCACCAATTCTGCCGTCAGCGAAGCCGTAAATGTATTCTTCATGAGGGCCTCCGTTAAACGTAGCGATTGCGTCCCTATTCGCGCAAACACTTCCCACGCCAGCTCTATTCCATCCGGCGCGCGCGAGGCATGCGCCATTCAGCGGGCGGCAGCGGTCAGCTGTGCGTTCACGATGCTGTCGTAGCCGGACTCCGGTTTGAGCAACCCCCAGGCAGTCATCCAGTCGTGCAGGTGCTCATACTCCTCGCGCGTGTAGGGCCGCGGCGCGACGTAGCGGAAGCGCGGAAGGTAGAAATCGTCCTCGGTCAGCCGCATGACGTCCGCCGGCACCTCGCGGATCATGTACTTGAGGTAGGGCCGGATGTTCTGGTTGATCTTCTTCACCGCTTTCAGGATCGCGCGGTTGATCGCAGCGTACATTTCCGGGTCGACGTCGGGCGTGGCGACCTCCGCCCCTTCGTAGAACGCTTCGCAGACGATCTTCAGCCCCTTCTTCGACGCGACCGTGATCCACGGCTCCATCACCGCGGCGGCATCGACCTTGCCTTCCTCGAGAAAGCGCAGGCGCTGCTTTGGACCGCCGACGTGCACGGGACGCACCTCGCTCTTCCCGAGCATGGCGCCGCCCAGCATGGACAGCGTGATGTAGTGCGAGCCGGCGTGGAAATTCACCGCCACGGTCCTGCCGCGCAGGTCCTGCGGGACGTTGTACGGAGAGTCCGCGCGCACGACGATCGCCTGCGTCGCGACGGCGGCACGCTTGCTGATCACTTTCACGTTGCGCGCGCTGTCCTGGGTGCGGCGGATCTGCCCCCATTCGCAGGCGCGGTACATGCAGAACTCGCCCTTCTCGATGCCCTCGTGCCAGCCGTAGGACTTCACCAGCCGGTGGTCTTCGATCGGCTTTTCCGGGACCTCCTTGTCGCGGTCGCGCCCTGAGCCGGCCGGCACCAGCTCGACGTCATAACCCTCCTCGGCAAAGTAGCCCTCCTCCTTCGCGACGTGGTAGGGCAGCGAAAAAACCGCGTTGTTGACTTCGATCCGGGTGTTCTTGAGTGCCATGAAATGCCCCCTCGATCAATTGATCCTGATATTGGCCCTGCTCACCAGCTTTTCGAGCTCCGCGTATTCCCTGTGGAACCGGTCCCTGAACGCCTCGGGCGTGGACGGCGGCAGCGGTTCCGAGCCGTCGGCAGCGAGCAGTCTAATCGTTTCCGGGGCGTTCATGCCCTGGCTCACGATGACGTTGATCTCCCGGATGATGCCGCGCGGCGTTCCGGCGGGCGCAAAGTAACCGTAGCTGTTGGCAAGATCGAAGCCCGGCACACCCGATTCCGACACCGTGGGCAGCTCGGGAAATACCTTCCCGCGCTGCGGGCTGGTGATGGCGAGGCCCCGGAGCTTTCCGCTCTTCATGTGCGCGCCGCTCGTGACGATGTTGGAGAACGTCATGTGGATCTGCCCGCCCAGCAGATCGATCACCGCGGGCGCGGCGCCCTTGTACGGCACGTGCAGGATGTCCACGCCCGCCATCAGCTTGAAGCGTTCCCAGCCGATATGGCCGGTGGTGCCGAGCCCCTGCGACCCGTAGCTCAGCGCACCCGGCTTGCTCTTTGCGAGGGCGATCAGCTCCTGGACCGATTTCGCCGGCACCGACGGGTTCACCAGCAGCACGTATGGCTGGGTGGTCAACTGCACGATCGGGACGAATACCTTGCGCACGTCGTAGGCGGCCCGCTTCAGCACGCCGTTCAGCATGAGCGTGTCGGATGCGCCGAGCAGCGTGTAGCCGTCGGGTGGGGCGTGCGCCACGATGTCCATGCCGACGACCGTGCCGCCGCCGGGCCGGTTGTCCACGATAACCGATTTTCCCCAGCGCGCTGTGAGCTTCTGGGCTCCGAGGCGGGTCATGGTATCGAGGCCCCCGCCGGGCGCGATCCCGATCACGACCCGCACCGGCTTGCGCGGAAAATCGCCCGGCTTCTCCTGCGCCCAAGCCGTGGCCGAGGTGCACGCAAGAAAGAAAAACCCCGCGCGCGCGGGGTTCAGAGCTCGTGCAAGCACGATCAGACCGGAACCGGTTCTTCCTGGGCGCCCGTTTCCGGCGCTGCCTGCCGTTCCTCCACCTTCTTTCTTTTCGCTTCCGCCTTTGCGAGCTCGGCTTCCTTCAGCTCCTTCTCGACCTGCTCCACGCGGCGGATCCAGGCGAGGCGTTCGTGGTACTCGAAGCACATGGCGTACCTCCTTCTCGATTACACCGTAACGAAATGACGGCCCGGATAGTTTACGCCTCGCGGCGGCAATTTAGTAAACTCCTCCCGGTCGAAACCCCAGTTCATGGACGCACGCGACTTCTGCCGCGCGGTTCACCCGGGCATTGCACGGAATGTCCTGCTCCCGTTCCTCCGGTCAGCGACACTATCCCTCGCAGTTCTGTCCAGCGCCTACGCGGAAGACACCCGCCTCATTCAGCAGGTGTGGCTCAACCCCGGGTTCTTTTCCTGGCATTTCGATCGCAGCCTGGACCTCCGTGAGGACAACTGGGGGATCGGCGTGGAGGTGGCGTTCGCCCCCGACCACGCCGCGATGGCCGGCAACTTCATCAACAGCGACGGGGACCGGAGCCGCTACGGCGCCTACCTGTGGCGGCCGCTGCACTGGCGGCCCTACGGCATCGACGTCCACGCGGGTATTGCGGTTGGCGCCTTCGACGGCTATCAACGGGTGAACAGCGGCGGGTGGTTCGTCGCGCCGTTGCCGCTGCTCGCCATCGAGGGCCGGTATCTGGGACTCAATCTAACTGTCGTGCCGACGATCGAGGACAGGGTTAACGGTGCCATCGTGATCCAGTTCAAGCTCCGCGTATGGTAGGGCGCAGGCGAAAATGGGGACGCACACCTTTTTGAACGCGATACGATCAGAAAAAGGTGTGCGTCCCCAGGTTCTGCTGCCGCTCATCCTGCTCGCGCTGTACGCCTGCGCCGCTTCAGAACCGAATCCACCGACGTCCAGGGACAACGGCCCCCGCGTTGCCGTCTACCTCGTGGCCCACGACAAGCACTCGGGGATCGCGGTGAGGCGCTCCGACATTCCCGCCGGGCTCTGGCCCGAGATCCGCGATTTCCCGCAGGCCGATTACCTCGAGGTCGGCTGGGGGGAACGCGAGTACTATTTCGGACGCGACCAGGGCTTCACCGGGGCAATGCGGGCCGCGTTTGGTTTCACTAATCCCAGCGTGCTACACGTTGCCGGCGTGCGCGGCCCCCTGGCGAAGAGCTTCCCCGCGAGCGAGATCATCGAAGTCACGCTTACCCATGACGGCTTCGAGCGCCTGGTGCGCTATATCCACGACGCGTACGACCGCAAGGGCGCGCCGGTCGTCGCCCCGCTCGGTCCTGGGCTCTACGGCGACAGCCGGTTCTATCCGGGATGGGAGTCCTTCCACCTGCTGCGCACCTGCAACGTCTGGACAGCGCGCGGGTTGCGCGACGCAGGGCTGCCTATCGAGGACTCGATCACGATGGAAGGATTGATGTCGCAGGCGCGCGTGATCGGACGCGTAGTCCAGAAATCCAGCGGGTGACGGGGATCCCATGTGCGGCCGTTTTTCCCTCCACACCCATCCTGAAGTCGTCGCGCTCTACTTCAAGCTCGGGCTCGTGCCGGAGGTCACCCCACGCTACAACATCACGCCCGGCACCAACATACTGATCGTCCGCCAGGACCCGGCGAAGGGACGCATCGCCGATCTCTATCGGTGGGGGCTCATCCCCGGCTGGGCGAAGGACCCCGCGATCGGCAACAAGCTCGCGAACGCGCGCGCGGAGACCGTCGCGGAGAAGCCGTCGTTCCGGAGCGCCTTCAAGCGCTGGCGGTGCCTGATTCCGGCGAGCGGCTTCTACGAGTGGAAGAAGGTCGCGGGGCGGAAGCAGCCCTACTACGTCCATCCCGTGGGAGCGGATCTCTTCGCCTTCGCGGGACTCACCGAGCGCTGGATGGGTCCCGACGGGCCGGTGCATTCGTGCACTATCATCACGACCGATGCGAACGACTTGATGCGGGACATCCACGACCGCATGCCGGTCATCCTCGCCCCGGAAGACCACGCGGCGTGGCTCGACCCCGGCAACCAGACGGCCGAGAAATTGAAGGCCTTGCTGAAACCCAGCCCCGTCAAAATGATGGCCGCGCATCCCGTCAGCACCCGCGTCAATACGCCGAAGAACGACGAGCCGGCGCTCATCGAGCCCGTCCAGGGATGAGGAGAAGACTGGGGAGGTAATCAAGCAAGGGATTTCAGTCCCTTGCGGTCCACGATGTTGAGCAGCTTCAGCGCGGGACCACCCGGCCTCTTTTCGCCGATCTCCCACTTCTGCACCGTCGAGACGCTGGTATTCAGGTAGGCCGCGAACACGGCCTGGCTGGCCCGCGCCTTCAGCCGCAAGCGTTTGATATCCACGGGTCGATATGCTTTCAGCGGCGGCAACTTCAGCGCATCAAAATCGCGCATGGTTTGCGCATCGATCGCGCCGAGATCATACAAACCTTGCGCGGTTTCAAGCATTTCCTCACGTAGTCTCTTGCTCGCCACAATTGATCTCCACAAGTTCGCTGCGATTTCTGGCCTCCGCAATCGCGGGGTCGTCCATGCGCACCAACGCCGCCGCGAGCTGCCTGAGCATCTTCAGTTCGTCCTCGCGAATGTTGTCACGCTCGCTCTTGGCAAACCCGAACATGAAAAACCACCGATCACGAAGGTTGGTCGCAAGAATCGTTCGATAGCCCCCGCGCTTGCCCTCACCGGCCCGCGCGATGCGCTTCTTGACGACACCTCCGCCCAGCCGGGCATCGACCAGGCCCTGGAGCATTTCCGAAACCGCCTCACATAGCGATTGGTCTGCAAGACCTTCCCGCTTTGCCCAGCGATTGAATACCTTGGTCTTGAAGACTCGCATGTGCTCATGCCTGTCATTATACCACTAGGTGATATAGTGCCCCGCGGACTTGATAGCGCCCGTGGCAGGCACGCTCCCCCTCTAGGTAAACGCCGCGGGACACTGGCCGTTGACTCGGCCGGAGCGGAATTCGTTTCGTGACAGGCAGTTGCCCCGTGTGCGAATGGGCGCTTGTCCCAGCGCGGAGGGATGGTGTATATATATACACCTACCCGTCCCTCTGCCCCATGGAACCGCTCACCCCACGCCAGGCGAAGATCCTGCAACTTGTGCAGGACGCGATCGAGGCCGACGGTTGCCCGCCCACGCGCGCAGAGATCTGCCGTGCGATGGGCTTCAGCTCACCCAACGCCGCCGAAAAGCACCTGCGCACGCTCGAGCGCAAGGGCGCGATCGAGATCGACGGCTCCCATCGCGGCATCCGCCTGAAGACCGATCCGGGCCTGCCGCTGATCGGCCGCGTCGCCGCCGGCAGCCCGATCTTGGCCGAAGCGAACGTCCAGGCGCGCTACCGCGTGGATCCCGCCCTCTTCAAGCCGCGCGCCGATTACCTCCTCAAGGTGCGCGGCCTCAGCATGCGCGACGCCGGCATCCTCGACGGCGACCTCCTCGCGGTACACGCGACGCATGAGCCGCGCTCCGGGCAGATCGTCGTCGCGCGGCTGCACGACGAAGTGACGGTCAAGCGCTACAAGCGCAGTGGCAGCCACGTACAACTGCTGCCGGAGAACCCCGACTTCAAGATTATTGAAGTGGACCCGCGGCGCGACGCCCTGGCGATCGAGGGCGTCGCGGTCGGGATCATCCGCAGTGGCAGAACGCTATGAGCGCGCTGGCGGAGCTCCTGTCCCATCCCGCGATCTGGCGCGGTAACGCGCTCGGCAGCGTCGCGACGCCGGGCGTGCCGACGGGATTTCCCGCGCTCGACGCGGAGCTCCCGGGCGGCGGCTGGCCGGCGGCGGCGCTGACCGAGATCCTACCGCGGCACGAGGGGATCGGAGAACTGCGCATCCTCGGGCCCGCGCTCGCGAGCCTGTCGGCACACGGGCGTGGATTGGCGTGGATCGCCCCGCCCTACCTGCCGTACGCGCCCGCGCTCCAGGCCGCCGGCATCGATCCCGCGCGGCTGCTGGTGGTGAGAACTCGCTCGCCGCGCGAAACGCTGTGGGCGGTCGAGCAGGCCCTGCGCTCGAATGCCTGCGGCGCCGTGCTCGCCTGGCCGCAGAAGATCGCGTGGCCCGAGCTGCGCCGCCTACAACTCGCGACCGAGGGCAGCCAGCCGCTCGCCGTTCTCTTCCGTCCGCCGCGCGCCGCCGGCGAAGCCTCGCCCGCCGCGCTGCGTCTCGCCCTCGATACCTGCGAGGGCGATCTCGCCGTGCGCATCCTGAAACGCCGCGGCGCGGTGCTCGGGCAGCCGATCCGGCTGCATCCCGCGCCGGTCGTGAACCGGCACCGGCCGGGGTTGCACCATGCTGTGGACCGCGCTCTATTTCCCGCTCTTCCCGCTCGAATCGTTCCTGCCGGCATCAGCGCGCTCTGAACCGTGGGCCGTCACCGACGGCGCGCACGTCGCGATCTGCAACGGGCAGGCCCGCGAGAAGGGCATCCGGCCGGGAACGAGCCTCGCCACCGCGTGCGCGCTCGCACCGGCGTTGAACCACCGGCAGCGGGACCCGGCGGCGGAAGCCGCGGCGCTCGAACAAGTCGCGGCGTGGGCGGTGCAGTTCACGCCCGCCGTCACGCTCCAGCCGCCGCGCGGGCTGTTGCTGGAGGTCGAAGGCAGCCTGCGGCTCCTCGGCGGCATCGGGAAAATCCTCGAAGCGATCAAGCGCGATACGGCCGACATGGGATACACCCTGTCAGTCGCCTGCGCGCCGACGGCGGGAGCGGCCTGGCTGCTCGCGCGCGGCGGGGCCGAGCAGGTCTTCGCCGGGAGCCGCGCCATACGGGAGGCGATCTCGCCGCTCCCCGTCCGCGTCCTCGACTGCGATGCCCAGACGCTCGAGACGCTTGCCGCGATCGGCGTGAGATCGCTCGGCGACCTGCTCGCTCTCCCGCGCGACGGCACGGCGCGGCGCTTCGGTCAGCGCGTGCTCGACCAGCTCGACCGCGCGCTCGGCCACCTGCCCGAAGCGCGCATGTTCTTCACCGCGCCGCCGCGCTTCGATGCGGCGCTCGAGCTGGCGGCCGACATCACGAGCGCCGAAGTGCTGCTCTTCCCGGCGAAGCGGCTGCTGACCCAGCTCGCTGGCTATCTCGCCGCGCGTTGCGCCGGCATCCAGCGCTTCCGGCTCACGCTCGGGCACGAGGACGCGCCGGAGACCGCGCTCGAGATCGGGCTCGCCACCCCTTCGCGCGATGCCGGGCGATTCGTCATCCTCGCGCGCGAGCGGCTGGCGGCGACAAGCCTCGCGGCGCCGGTCACGCGGATGCGGCTCACGGCGGGCGAGATATTCACGCTCGCGGGAGACAGCGGAAGCCTCTTCCCCGATCGCACGAGCGACGCGGGGGACTGGGCGCGGCTCGTCGAGCGCCTGAGCGCGCGGCTCGGGCAGGAGGCCGTGCACGGGCTCGCGCCGCGCGCCGAGCACCGCCCGGAGCGCGCGTGGCAGGCGACCGCGCCCGGCGCGGGCGCCGCGCAGGCCGCGCGCTCGCCGCGCCCGCTGTGGCTGCTCGAGCGGCCGCGCCCGCTCGACGAGATGGACTCGAAGCCGCAGTACCACGACGGCCCGCTCGCCCTCATCGCCGGCCCCGAGCGCATCGAGTCGGGCTGGTGGGACGGCGACGACGTGAAGCGCGACTACTTCATCGCGCAGACGCCCGACCGCGCCACGCTCTGGGTCTATCGCGAGCGCCGGCAGCCGGGCGGCTGGTTCCTGCACGGCATCTTCGGCTGACATGCTGCCTGAATACGCCGAGCTGCACTGCCTGACCAATTTCTCGTTCCTGCGCGGGGCGTCGCACCCGGAGGAGCTCGCCGCGCGCGCGGCAAAGCTGGGGTATGCGGCACTCGCCGTCACCGACGAGTGCTCGCTGGCGGGAATCGTTCGCGCGCATGTCGCCGCGAAGGAGCACGGCATCAAGCTCATCGTCGGCGCCGAGTTCAGGCTTGCCGACGGGCCAAAGCTGGTGCTGCTCGCGACCGACCGCGAAGCCTACGGCAACCTGTCGCAACTCATCACCGCGGCGCGGCGCCGCAGCCAGAAGGGAAGCTATCGCATCGTCTGGGACGACCTTGATACCGGCGTCCCCGGTTGCCTCGTGCTGCTCGCGCCGGACGAGCAGCAGAAACTCGAAGACGCGCAGCGCCTCGCTCGCCTCTTCCCCGGCCGCGCCTGGATCGCCGTGGAGCTTCACTGCGGGCCGGACGACCGGGCGCGGCTCGAGGCCCTCCTCGACCTCGGCCGCGCCGCAAGACTGCCGCTCGCCGCCGCCGGCGACGTGCACATGCACGTGCGCTCGCGCCGGGCGCTGCAGGACACGCTGACCGCGATCCGGCTGCGCACGACCGTCGCGCAAGCGCGCGGCGCGCTCTACCCCAACGCTGAGCGGCACCTGCGGATGCGCATGCGGCTCGCGCAGCTCTACCCCCTGGAGCTCCTCGCCGAGACCGTGCGCATCGCGAAGCGCTGCACCTTCTCCCTCGACAGCCTGCGCTACGAGTACCCGGAGGAGCTCGTGCCCCCGGGCCACACGCCGGCCTCCTACCTGCGCGAGATCACCGAGGCAGGATTGCGCGCGCGCTTTCCCGCCGGCGTGCCGGACAACGTCCGCGAGCTGATCGAGCACGAGCTGGCACTCGTCGCGGAGCTCGCCTACGAGCCCTACTTCCTCACCGTCTACGACATCGTGAAGTTCGCGCGCTCCCGCGGCATCCTGTGCCAGGGCCGCGGCTCGGCCGCCAACTCCGCGGTGTGCTACGCCCTCGGCATCACCGAGGTCGATCCCGCGCGCATGAACATGCTGTTCGAGCGCTTCATCTCGCGGGAAAGAAACGAGCCGCCCGACATCGACGTGGACTTCGAGCACCAGCGGCGCGAGGAGGTCATTCAATACCTGTACAACAAGTACGGCCGCGACCGCGCGGCGCTCGCCGCGACCGTCATCACCTACCGCACGCGGAGCACGATCCGCGACGTCGCCAAGGCGCTCGGCTTCGATCTCCCGCAGGTGGACCGCCTCGCCCGCTCCTTCGCGTGGTGGGACGGCCGCGACAGCGTGCGCGAGCGCCTCGCCGAGGCGGGCTTCGATCCAGCGAGCGAGCAGATCCAGCGCCTCATCGCCCTGGTCGCGACGTTGACGGGGTTTTCGCGCCACCTCTCGCAGCACACCGGCGGCTTCGTGTTCGCGCGGGGGCTTCTCTCGCGCCTCGTGCCGATCGAGAACGCGGCGATGCCCGAGCGCAGCGTCATCCAGTGGGACAAGGACGATCTCGACGCGCTGGGGCTCCTCAAGGTGGATGTCCTCGCGCTCGGCATGCTCTCCGCGATCCGCCGCGCGCTCGACATGATCTCCGGCTGGCGCGGCCGCCCCTTCGGCATGGCCGACGTGCCGCCGGAGGACCCGGCGGTCTACGAGATGATCCAGCACGCGGACACGGTCGGCGTGTTCCAGATCGAGTCGCGCGCGCAGATGAGCATGCTGCCGCGCCTGAGACCCAAGAATTTCTACGACCTCGTGATCGAGGTCGCGATCGTGCGCCCCGGCCCGATCCAGGGCGGCATGGTCCATCCGTACCTGCGCCGGCGCCAGGGGCTGGAGGCGGTCACCTACCCGAGCGCGGCGGTGAAGGCGGTGCTCGAGCGGACGCTCGGCGTCCCGATCTTCCAGGAGCAGGTGATGCAGCTCGCGATCGTCGCCGCGGGCTTCACGCCTGGCGAGTCGGACCACCTGCGGCGCTCGATGGCCGCGTGGCGCCGCAAGGGCGGGCTCGAGCATTTCGAGCAGCGGCTCGTCTCCGGCATGCTCGCGCGCGGCTACCAGCGCGAGTTCGCGGAACGCATCTACCACCAGATCCTGGGCTTCGGCGAGTACGGCTTCCCCGAGTCGCACAGTTCCAGCTTCGCGCTGTTGGTGTACGTGTCCTCCTGGATCAAGCGCCACGAGCCGGCGGCGTTCCTCGCGGCACTCTTGAACAGCCAGCCCATGGGCTTCTACGCCCCGTCCCAGCTGGTGCAGGACGCCCGCCGCCACGGCGTCCAGGTGCTGCCGGTCGACGCCACCGGCAGCGACTGGGACTGCGCCCTCGAAGCAGTCAAGGGCGACGAGTCACCGGTCACGAGAAGCGGCGCCAAAAATACTCCCTCGCCCCGCGTTAGTGGGGAGAGGGTGGGGGTGAGGGGCAAGCCC
>Ga0180062_1000002_pt1 | contig 42459 bp, 63 predicted proteins | sample EasRivT45_16_10D_FD_121775 | JGI IMG/M metagenome (GOLD analysis project Ga0180062, IMG submission 121775) | Soil microbial communities from meander-bound floodplain in the East River, Colorado, USA - East River metaG ERMLIBT45_16_10D | ecosystem: Environmental > Terrestrial > Soil > Floodplain ... | reverse complement strand
TTTCCGAGATGTACCTGAAATCACCTTTCTCTGAAGCTTTAATGAAAGCCCTTGCAACCACTTTGATAATTAATGGCTGCTTTCTATCTTCAACAATCTCTTCCATTTTATCAATATCATTCCAGCCTATTTCTTTGAACGCTTCCCGTATATCGTCTAAGGTGTATCCCGATGCCTTCAGTATGGTGTGAATCTTTAGCGGCCTCCCGTTTGGATTGCCTGATTGCCCCGGCTGAAACTTATATGGTTGTATATCATCTTTCATCTGTAATTGTGCTGTATCTGTCGGATTTTGCTTATAACAACTTAATTCGGTGGCAACTAATTGATTTTCAGCGTACACCTTTACCCACATATTATCTGTATTTGAATAACTATCTTCATAAAATTAATATAGCCATTGCATATCTGTGTGACCATTGCCGTGAAAAAATACCGGAAACGATTGTGTGCCAATGTTTTGGAACCTTGGTATAGTTACTTCTAAATAACTCCCCCTATCATCCTGTGAACCATACCTTGTTGTTTGTCCGCCCTTTACCCATTCTTCCTTATGACTAAACGCTATCGTTTGAAATATTTCACAGTTGTTATCAATATTTATTTCGTCCTGATTCCTTAAGAATGAATCCATTAGCCATACCTGGTCGTGGGAGTTATGGTCTAATCTTTCTTTTTGGCACAGGTGAAGGAAGTATTCTAGTTCAACCATCCAGCCTCCTCCATTGACATACTTCCAGGGTGTACTTGTTTCCGGATAGTCTGTAGCTCGGGAGGGATGGGGATAGCACGCCTTTTCTGCTGAGATAAGCATTTTACATTCCGGGAACTTGCCTTCAACCTCTTCGGGACCCGAATAAGCAATAGTATCGAAGCAGTCAGTATATAAAATATGAGTACAGCTACCGCGATTATTAAGACACCAATCACGGATAACAGGCAACTGATGACCGAATGAGAACGGGTGTAGGATGTGGGTGTATTCATAGTTGAATTTTTTTAAACTCTCTTCCAGCTTGCGCCAGCCCTGGTTATCTGTGGTGTGGGATGTAGTTAATACTCTAAGTTTCATAACAATAAATTGAGCCGTTGTAATCAATTACTTTTACTTTATAGCCGGCCTCTTCGAATCTTTTACCCATCTCAAACTGTGATACCCCTGTCCTGGGGTGCAGCTCAACGAAAAAGGATTTAATAATCCCTTTGACTTCTTTGAGTCTTTCTACTGTCAATGCTTGCCATTCGCTTCCCTCTATATCCACTTTGCAGAAATCAACTTTGTCTAATTCGTATTTGATGCACAAGTCTTTAAGTGTAATACAATCCACTTCGTAAGCGTCTGAGCTTTCCCGTAAAGTGTTCATTGTGGTATTCACCGGCTCGTTTCTGAACCTTGCTTTGCCTGTGTATGAATTTAACGCAGCTTGTTCATGTTCTGCATCTAAGAGTTCTTTTTGGATCTTCATGTGTTCAGGTGTAGGCTCAACGCAAATTAGTCTTTTGGCAAATGGTTTCACGTGCAATCCAAATAATCCTATGTTAGCCCCTATGTCCAGTATAATTGAATTAGGTTTGAGGTATCCGGAATAAGGTAACTCATCCCATTCTGCTATGATAAAGTCTGTGTAGTTTCTGGGGTTATCAAAATGATTCCTTGCCTGATCTGAGAGCAAGTTTAACTCCATTGTATTACCGTTGATTAGCTTCATTTCTTAAAGGGTGATTTACATTTTACAGTTACAATCCTAATAGGTTTTCTTCTTAACCATGCTTTTTGATATTCAATTTCCTTTTGCTGTTCAACAAACTCTAAAGTACCATGTACCACATTATCATAACTACTCCCATTGTTTGTTACTAAACCGTATTTATTAATTAACGGGGAAAAGAAAACCTCCTGCGTTATTGCTGTTGAATCTGATTGCCCATAACATACTGCTGAAGTCAGCAAAAAGATAATTAGTAGTTTCATTTTCTGGTTGTAAATGATATAAGTCTGACTGTGTATATGGGTGCCTTTTCGTATTCGATTGTAAACTCCTGAACGAAATAACAATCCTTACCAACTTGTAAAGTCCAAATTTCTATGTATCTTTTCTCTTCTTCTATGTAAGCCACTAGTTTCATTTTCTCCTGTGCATTTTAATGGCTTCTCTAACTTCTTTTTCATCGAATAGTATTTTGCCTCCTAGCTTATAGGATGGTAATACGCCCCGCCTTCTATACTCGTCTATGGATCGTTCCGTGACTCTAAGTAACTTAGCGACCTCTTTTTTAATTAATAGTTTATCATTCATTTTCTTATCATTATTACTAAATACTCTGGGTTAAATTCTCCCATCAACTCAAACATTCCTGTCTTTAAAATATCCTGGTACACTTCATAGCAGCCTGATATATGACCTTTAGGCACACAGTCGTGTAACATCAAGTACCCGCCCTTTACAATCTTGTCTTTAATCAATTCAAATGCTTGCCTGTTTGAAAGCGGGAAATCCAGATCAATAAAAGCGTAGTGAATAGCATTAAGGAACGAAACATCTGTCTTATCCGTGACCAATCCCTTAACAAGAATAGCATTTATTACGCCCTGATCGTCGAGGTTCTTCCTGATGTAATCGTACTTAATAGCTTCGGTTCCGTAATCTTCTCTTTGATACCAACTATCCATACAAGTAGCAGCGAACGAATGAACCCCGCCCGCCCTTTTACTATCCTGGCAAATCTCCCCTATTTGTTTGGGGTGTCCTTCAAATGTGTCAAAGCCGTATATCTTGCCCCTTACTCCCCACAACTTCCCGATAGCCTCTATTCCTCCACCGTAAGCCACACCAAACTCAACACCAATTAACGTGCCTTCAAACTCTGATAAGCATTTTTCAGCTATCTTTAATGTTAGCTTGCTTGCGCCGTTTGTATCATTGAGATGTTTCATTACTGTAATATTTTTATATTAGCGACAGATATAACATCGCCAAACTCACCCCCTATCTCATTGCTATAGACACGTAAGTCGGATGGTATTAGAATGTCCTTTAATAACCAATTTACTTCAACTATATTGGACGTGTCTATAAGTGTGTCTCCACATTCGATTTCTATTTCTAACCTTAATTTCATCTTGATAAATTTATGTAAACTGGTTTATTTTTAGCTACAATATCATTTAAATTTTCATAGTCATAATATATTTCTATGTTCAAATGTCTGAGTGCTTCTGCATCATCCTCAGCCCAATGACTGAAGCCGTCGTGCTCGTAGTCTTTTCCCCTTCCACTCCCCACTAGAATCACCGGGATCTGTTCATGATGTAAATAATTTCTTATCCCCTCATAAGGGCGAAACAAAAGGAACGGAGTGATTGAGTAACATATTGGAACTTTGCCTTCTAATGCCAGGCCGATTCCTACACCTAGCATCGTTACTTCTGCTGCACCCACATTGATAAACCGATCAGGGAAGTCATCTCTGATCTTGTCAGCGAGCCCAAACCCTAAATCCCCGGTAATGAAATAAACATTCCAGTTGTCAAACATTAACTTGTGTAAGTCTCTAAAGAATTGTTGTCTCATAGTTTTACATAATGTGCTTCCAAACCTTTGAACCCGTAATCTTTTACACTCGTTTCGCATACCGAAATAGAAGGGAAGATAGCTTTAACCCTCTCCACGAAATTCCTGCTTACTGAATGATAAGCACTCCAACCGTTCCAATTCAAACACACTTTAAGGTTGTCTAACTTGTACCTGTGCATCACATTAGCCACCTCCCAGATTGAACCTTCAAACGCTTCACCGTCTGAAATCAAACACCAGACATTCTTATCCCGGTCAGCAAATGCCATCCCTGCGGCTATCGTAATACCCCAACCTAAAGAACCAGTTGAACAATAAATACCATTTTCAATATCCCTGTTCGGGTGAGTCCCGTGTTTTTTATATAACTCTTCAGCGTTCACTCCTAAATACTTTTCAAGTACAACGTATAGAGCTAAACCAGCATGACCACACGAAAGAACAAAAGGTTCATGCGGCTTTCTCTTATGATAAACCCTGTCTATTATTCCCACTGCAGTTAGGTTTGACCCCAGGTGAGACAGGTTTAACTTCTTGCTGATTGCTTTTATTCTGTTTTGTAACGGATTCATAAGTACGTTTTAAGCCTTCATAAATAGGTATGTGTTTCACCCCAACTGGACATACCCAGTTCTGAGTGTCGTAATCTCTCATCTTACCAGGGGTGTATTTTAATTCCCTAAATGAAAGATGTTCAAGTATTCTAACTACTTCCAAATTAGACGTTGAAATCCCTGTCCCCACGTTGGGGATTCCTTGTAACATTGCCTCAATAAAATCATCCACATAAATCCAATCGTGTTTAGAATACGGGTCCAGCTCTATTGTTTCTCTGTTTTCCAATGCGCGAATTACCGTAGGTATAAATCTGTGACCCGCTTCAAGTGGACCGTAAACTGAGTATGGTCTGACATTTATAAACCTTTTGTTATTCATACTGTCCACCATTAACTCCCCAAAGTGCTTAGAGAGTGAATACATCGTCTGGCAAGTCAGGGTGATGGAAGAGGTGGAAACATTGATAAACTTTTCTGGTTGTTTAAAGTTCTTGAAGTAAGCCAAAAGAAGTTTTAAATCCTGGATGTTAGCCTTGATGATCTGGCTTGTATCCTTTTGGTTATAGTGATTCCCGTAAGCTGATAAGTGGATGAACGTAAACGGTTCCTCAAATTCAATGTCAAAGATCGACTCCTCGAAGTGTCTGGGAACCCCAGTAGCTTTAAGCCCTTTATCTCTCAGATACCTGATTACATTCTGCCCTATAAATCCATTAGCTCCTGTTACGTAGTAGTTCATTTAATATCTTTAATTGCCCATAAAAGAATAAGTGCCGCAACCCATCCTAATATCTCGTGCCACATCTGCGGATTCAAACAAGCTATAATTATGTTCACTATCATTGCTATTAGCCCAATATTAATAAATGCCTTAAGCCTCATAGTAAATTGATTTACCTTTTAAATACCCGTCCACAATATCGCTCACTAATCTTGTGTACTCCCCTGAGTGCCTTTCCTTCCACCCCTGGTAAGGTGTATCACCGGGGTCGATGTGATCTATCGGAATATAAGAAAGGAATACATTCTTAAAGCCAGCTATTGAACTTCTCCAGCTCATTAGCACATCGTCGTAGCCGTATAATCCAGGTTGATACAAGTAACCCACCTTGTCTAATAGGGCTGCTGAGTGCATTACACACGTTCCAATGATATGCTTTGACCTTTCAACTACGATCCACGCTTCGCCGGGTTTGTGGTTTAGCATTATTAACTCGCTCCTGAACTCTGGGTTTTCGTGGGTGGGATATTCCCAACAGTCTTTCCTTTTCAATCCTACCTGCCCAATAGTTGGATCTCTTTCTATCGCCCGTTCCATTTCGTCGACCCACCCCACGAAACCTATTTCTACATCGTTGTCCATCTTTACACAATTTTCCCCGGGTTGCCTTAACTTCCACGCCTGATTGATTGCTTTAGCTGTGCCTACATTCTCAGGAAGGGTAATGATTTCATCTGGCCAAAACGTAGCTTCTAATAAATTCTTGGTAGCTGTACAGCTTGCGTTATCGACAACAATTATTCTATGCTTGTCAAAGTCCACAGTTTCATACAAAGAATTAATTGTTCGCTCGGTTAGTTCCGTTCGTTTGTTCTCTTCGGTATCATATACAGCCATTGCGATCAATGCCATTAGTCTTTCGTATTTATTGTATAGTTTGTATCAGGTCTTATGTTCAGGTCTGTTATCTTTACGTCATTAGCCCCCAGAGGTATGGTTATTGTATCTATTTTTCGTTTGTCCATTTCATTAAAAGCATATTCCAACATTCTTACTACACACGCATGACACCATAAATCCACATGATACCCTGAGTTAAACTCCTCTCTAATCACGTTTAGAATCTCAGCTTTCTCCCCTGAATCTAAGTGACACGTTTTGTCATTAATCCACAGGTTCAGCTTTGGCCGGTGCTTCTCTAACTTCTCGACGTTGTCCGGTTTCATGCTGTAGTAATTCATAACGCATTTGGTTTATCTTATTGAACGAATAGTGAATGTCACAGTAGTTTCTTAACTCGATGCCCTGCTCTTTTCTTAGGATTGGATCTTTAATAAGCTTCGTAATTTGCGAATACCACGGCCTATGAGAATCAACGTACGACACAATACTATCAGGAAAACCGACATAGGGATGTACACGACTGACCACGACAGGAGCTTCAATATTAGCCGCCTCGAGTATTTTAAGATTGCTTTTATGCTCATTGAATTTGCTTTGAACCAACGGGACAAGCGAAATGTCACAAAGGGAATAAACGCAATAGTAACTTGTTGGCGGCTCTGACCGTATCACCTGCGTGTTGTATGTCGAATCTGTTGTAAATATCTTAGCCATCTCCTTCCATTCCGGATTATCCTCATAGCCACCCATGATTAACTTTACCCCGTCCCGTTTGATTAGCTTTAGTGGTCGTCTTAATAACTCTAAATCTTTCCTATGTGTCACCCCGCCCGCCCAGAATAACCTTACATAATCATCGGGTATCTTCTTTACTAAGAACTGGTCGAACTTAGGAATTGCATTTGGCAAGATGTAACAGTTCTTATTTATTTCAATTACATCCCGATGCAATCGCTCGTGAGTGACCAAAATCAAATCTGAGTGTTTGATGTACCATTCTATAATTGTGGTAATCATGTGCTGTCTGTAACCTTCGTAAAGCAAATGGTCCCTATCTAATACCCAGTGATCGTCTAAATCACACACTAATTTGAACCCATACTTTTCACGCCACATCAAAAGCCTTTCCCTGTTTACCCCGGCTATCATCCTGTTGAAAAGAACAATATCAATGCCGTTAAAAATGTCATCTTCTGAATAACTTGGTAAATGATTTACTACCTTTATTTCTACCTTGTAAGTCTTTTCCATCCCGGCGCAAGGAAGTAAGCAACGATGCAGTTTGGGACCGGAACCATCGTACACACACAGAATCTTCATAGTTTATTCATCATTGCAGTTAGAATAATGGTACAGATCATAGCTATGCAGATTAAAAACGGGACCTCCCAAATCGGGAACCTTCCTACGCACAAGGCCAAACAAATCCAGGCTGACATACATTTAGCGCAATTAATGGGCTTATACTTAAACCTGATAAAGCCTAAAATATAAACCCATGTCCACGCCAAACAACTAGAATAAATGATTTCTTTCATTTCGCTATCGGTAAGCTTTCTTTTTCAGGATCGAATTTCAATATCTTACATACCGCACCCGATCTGTAATAATTCCACGATTTCAATATCAATCCGAACTTATGCAATTGAGTTATTTTCTTAACTCCAGTCCTGTCATTTAGAAGCATATTCTTTAACTTCAGTATAACATCGTTATCAACTTGAATCGGCTTGCAAAGTTGTTCAAAGAAGCTAAAAGCTTTTTCTTCATCGAAGCCTTCAAAGTAGGCAAAGAACCCGCCAATAACACTAGGAGTTAATAGCCTGCCAAATGAACTATACCAAACCAATACCTGTTTAGTGGTATTCAGCCAATAGTCCTCATTCTGATAATATGTCTTTATTAGGTCTGAGTTTGTTAAAACCTTACCCTTGTTACTGCCTCCATTACCACGAACAACACCTTTCACTAATGCAACATATTGCTGAATAATGGATGGTGTTATATTAGCGTTTGGTATTTCAAGTATCTTAAAATTATCTCCCGCTGACCTGGATGATCCGGTATCTAAAACATCAAAATTTTCATCAGGTATATTATAGGCGACCTCCATCCAAACGGAAACGCCTGATTTAATAATAGCCCTCAATCGGTGATGGGCGTCTAATAATGTACCGCTTATACCTATTTTCATAGTTTCGCCCGTGTGCCGCTTCCATTTTCCTTCCCTCATGTCTCTGGCAAACTGATCTATTTTATTTACCCGCATTGCCCTATTATTACTTTTGCCATTTTCAAGAAATTGTTTAGCAATTTCGGGCGTAATAAGCACCTCTTCGTTATACCGCTTATTTGCCTCTCCTGATTCCTTGTTTAATTTTAAATCTGTAATAGGGAGGGAGGCTATTAATTTTACAAAGGAGTTCTTTAACCTCCCGTTCGAGGTCGTCGTTTGTTTTAGCACATTCATGATGTTTATTTTTATTTGTTAAGGATTTGGCTAGACGCACAGCGCCCGCCGTAGTTAATTCTCTTACAGCTTCGTTTACCTTATCCTTGCCCTGAAGGATGAACTCTTCGAAGGTTTGTTCAGGGATAGAGGCTATTTGCTGCCAGCTTGAGGACTGCTTTTTGTTTACCCCAATCTCATTAAGTTCCTTACCGGTACTTAATACCGGCCCGTCATTTTGTTTTCTTATTTCCCCATTTCGCTGACCATCTTCGATCAACTCGCCCAATATCCTTTGGGTTCTGATCTTCTGCTCAGCAATAATGTTTTGCAGTTCAGCGTCTTTCTTTTCAGCCCTGATCCAAACGTCAATTGTTTTGAGCTTATTCATGTAGCTGATACCGTCCTCTACTGTTTTAATTTGCAGTAGCTGATTTTTTGCGTTGTCTCGCAAGACTAAGATTTCCTGGTTGTCCATCAGTATATGCCCTCAATATTTTCTGAATCGTTATAAATCTTGTTTAAATGCTCCCTTACTTTCTTAATCGAATCTGAAATACTTGATCGGGGTATCCCCGTTGCTCTTGATGCTTTCCGAACCCCGCCCGTCTTTGCTACTTCCTGAATCAATCTTCTGTAATAAAAAGTATTGAACGTCGAATCTAAATTGTTGAACTCATTTATTAATGCAACCTCCCTATTCTCCTTTCTTAATCGTTCTTCAAAGTTTTCTTCTATTTCGTACTTATCTTTTAACTTGTCATTGTCGTAAGTAATCGCCGGGTTTATATAAGTCTTATGATAAATATTCCTGGACTGATTGACCAAGTTTAAAATTATTCTTACCACGTAAAAAGTAAGCTGCTTGGCCTCGTGCAGTCTTTGGATTAACTCAGGGGACTTATCATATAAAATCAATATTAATTCGTGTTTGAAATCGGACTGTAAATCGAGACGCACTGTTTTTCTGATACACTCGTCTAAGTCTTTGGATCGATACAACTGCTCAATTATCTGCGCCACAGTCACACCCTAAATTAGTATTATTTTAAATAAAAAAAAAATAATAAACCTGGAAAGGCTCTGTGTTAAAAAATCCGGCCCCGGCTGCTGATGCAATCCTACGAGACCGGAGCTGTTCAGCTTGTTACAAAAGTAATATTAAAATTCTACCATTTTTGAGTACTTTTACTCGATCTTCCATATTTGCAACAGTGTTGCAAAAATACCCTTGCCCATGTTTGCTGGCTTAAACAAAGAATTTTACCTTAGCACCCGATGACAAACTACGAACTCTGGCAACTTGAAAAATACGGCAATGTTCTGCCTGATGTAAGGGACACCCCGGACGAAGAGCTTGAAAATTGCGGCATCGAAGAGTTAAACCGAATTACCGATTATATAAACGAAAAAACCCAACCCAATGGAAACAATTCTTAAAATCATTTTAGCGGTAAGCATCTTACTTATAGCCTTTTGTATTATGAGACTGCTGCTTACACCTTTGAAGTTTGAAGATACTAAACCCAACTACAATACAGAAGTGGACCGGCTGTTGAGTCTGGATGAAACTGAAATTAAGATTTCAGAATGAGATTAAGAAAAACCAAACATAAACGTATTCTTTGAAACAGTTGTTTTTGTTGGTTTACTAAGGCGTCGGGGGTTTCTACCCCTGACTTTTAAAAAGTTCTTTATTGGTTTTTTTCATAGGCAAGCATCGACGGGAGATTGTTTCTACTTTCTCCCTTTAATTAGAAAGTTCTGGATTGTAAGTATAGGGTGGGAGCCGGGAAACTCTCACCCACTTTTTAAGAATTTGCTCTTGGTGGAGAGGATTGGTGGATAAACGGTCCCGGTTTAATTATCGGGACCAATTTTAAAAATTATGCTAGTATCAGATTGTTGCGGTTCTACTCCCTGGTCACAGCGATACGCTGAAATAAACGGCTGCGGGGTTTGTACAGAATGTAAGGAAGATTGTCTTTATATATATCTCGATAAAGAATTAAAATTAACTATATGCCAATTACAGCAACATCAACCGGGACAACACGGGACCCAATTCCAGCAGGGAATTACATCGCCCGGTGTTATCAAATGATCGAAATCGGAACAGTAACCGAGTTTATTATGGGTAAACAAAAAACGTTACATAAAGTGAGAATAGGGTGGGAGCTGCCCACCGAACTAAAGATTTTCGACCCGTCAAAAGGTGAACAGCCTTTAGCCATAAGCAAAGAGTACACTTTATCAATGAATGAGAAAAGCAATTTACGGAAGGATTTAAAAAGCTGGCGTGGCAAAGACTTCACCGAAGATGAAGCCAAAGCATTTGATATTACGAAACTCTTAGGTGCTGCGTGTATGTTAAACATCATTCACCGCCCATCATCAGATGGATTGAGGGTTTACGACAATATTGCCGGTATCACAGCGATTCCAAAAGGTGTCCAGGTTCCTAAAGCAATGAATAAATTATTTGTTTTGAGTTATGATGAATGGGATGAAGTAAAGTTCAATTCTCTTCCGGATTTCATTAAAGTCAAAATGCAGGGGTCTGATGAGTATAAGGCATTAAAGAACCCTGCTGAAAGGTCTTACGCAAACGAAATTACTGAACCCTTAGACGACCTTCCTTTCTAATTAATAAATCAAAATATATGTCAGTAATTGAAATAAAAAACAAATTTACGTCAAAAATACTTTTTGAGTATGAAAAAGAAAATAACACCATAAAACATACTGTTGCGGAAGCTATAAAATCGGGGGCGAACTTATCATGGGCGGACTTATCGGAGGCGGACTTATCGAAGGCGAACTTATCATGGGCGAACTTATCGAAGGCGAACTTATGGGAGGCGGACTTATCGGGGGCGAACTTATCGGTAATAAAAGCAGATATGTTTTATGTCCTCCTAAATTCACTTCCCGAATTAAAATTTTTAAAACAAAATATAATTGACGGTAATATAGATGGATCAACATACGAGGGGGAGTGTGCTTGTTTATCAGGAACATTAATAAAGGGGGCAAAAATTACTAATGGCAAACAAGAGAAGGAAGTAATAAAAAAAATTATGGATTGCAGAGATTCATCACGGCCCATTGAGCGATTCTTTTTGGGAATTAAAATCGGCGATAAACCAAGAAATTCACAATTTAGTAAGCTTGCTTTGGAATGGATTGAAGAGTTTGAAATGTTTATTTCAAAAGTATGATAACAGCAAAAGACATATTTATAATGGAACAGGAAATGATACAAGAGGCTCAATATTTAATGAGAACAGCCTCCCTGTCTCCTGAACAGATCGAAGAGATCGAATACAGACTACCATCAATAAGTGAGGCTGAATGGAACGAATTACATAAAACTTTACTTGACCGTCAGCTTTCGCCACTTGAAAGACTGAAGAATGGTGAGCTACTTAAAGTACGGGAATTGAATATAGCATGTAAAAAAGCCGCAGGGAATGAGTAAGAATTGGTGTTTACTTACTATACGAAACGGGGAGATTCAAAACAAGTCTCAGGTAAAAAAACTGTTCGCAGAATTAAAGGACGGAAGATACACCCTTGAAGTTGAGAAAGCCGACAAAAGGAGTAACGAACAAAATAGGTATTATTTCGGGATCGTGGTTCCTGTCCTTCAGAACGCTTTTAAGGATTACGGCCATCAACTAACCAAAGAAGAAACACATGATTTTTTGAAAGGAAAGTTTAACTATTTGGAAATTGTGAACGACGAAACCGGCGAATTTATAACGATACCCAAAACAACCACAGGATTAAACAAAGAACAGTTTTCCGAGTATATAGAAAAGATTCAGATTTGGGCGGCGCAGTTTTTAAATATTGTGATCCCGGACCCTGGACAGCAAATGGAGATAGTATGAAAGTATTAGTCGCTTGTGAGGAAAGTCAGGTTGTTACAAAAGCCTTTAGGGATTTAGGCCATGAAGCTTATTCCTGCGATTTACAGGATTGTTCCGGGGGACACCCTGAGTGGCATATAATCGGAGATTGCTTAGAAGTTCTTAAAGGTGATTGGGATTTAAAAATAGGCTTTCCCCCTTGTGATCATTTGGCTGTGAGTGGGGCGAGATGGTTTGAAGAAAAAAGGAAGGACGGCAGACAGCAAAAAGGTATTGAGTTTTTTTTAGAAATGGTTGAATTGTGCGATTGTGTTGAAAACCCGATAGGCATAATGTCCACTATTTACCGAAAGCCGGATCAGATCATACAGCCCTGGCAATTCGGACACGGAGAAACAAAAGCAACTTGTTTATGGCTTAAAGATTTGCCTCTTTTGGTTCCTACAAATATAGTTGATGGGAGAGAAGGAAAGGTTTGGAAAATGGCACCCGGCCCGGACAGAGGGAAACTGAGGTCTAAAACTTTCCCCGGGATAGCGCAGGCAATGGCTGAACAATGGGGATTATTAAAAGAGGAGAGAGCATGATTAAAACAAAAAAATCCATTACCCTACCGAAACTACTTAAAAAAGCTCAGATTGTTTTTAATAAATGGATCAGGAATAGGGACAAGGATAAAGGGTGTGTTTCGTGTGGTGGTGAGATTCATCATGCCGGGCACTACAGGGCGCAAGGTAATTTTAGTTCTTTAAGGTTTAACGAAATGAATTGCCAGGGGCAATGCTTGCCCTGCAACTACCACAAGCACGGCAACCTTATTGAATACAGGAAGGGACTTGTTAGCCGGTATGGAGAAGAAAAAGTGTTGTGGCTGGAAAATGTTAAGCCGATGAAAAAGTGGACAAGGTTTGAATTAGAGCAAATTATTAGGATTTATAAATAGCAACCTGGAAACAGCACGGCTGCCTCGGGATCTGGCAAGATTACAGCAGCCCAGAAGTTGGGTTATAGGAGACGGATCAAACATAGTTTCTGAAATGTCCCCGATAGTTGCGAAACTGATATTTAAACAAGGTCTTTGGGCAGCATTGCATAATTACGTGATCACCTGACTTGCCTTTATTGTCAGGCTAAAACGGAGGGGGAATAGCCGGTAATGATTCCGGTAAATGCTGTGTAGGTGAAGGGGTTGGCAAAGCCATGGCGGACGGCAAAGCACCAAGTTTTTATATTAATCTAAAAGAGTCGTTTTTGGTCGGCGGGGCCTTCCTATAATTTTTTGAGTTTAATATAAAGTTTTTAGTTGGTTACGGATTTACTGAAAAATACCTTATGAATATAGAAGAACGGGAAAGGGATTTCATGGATAAAGCGAACAGGATGATTTCTTTTCCTTACGAAATAAGAAAAGAATTTATTGAGTACTGGACAGAACCAACTCCAGGAGGAAAGAAAATGAGGTTCGAGATGGAAAAGACATGGGATTTATCCCGCAGACTTCATAGGTGGGTTAACAACGGTTTTAATAAAAAGTCAAATATTATAATTAAGCCCAAAATGGAAGAAAAAAGCAGTATTAAGGAGGTCAGAGAATTAGACGAATTACTAGAGAAATATTCTCAGCATCCAACTTCGGTTCCGTTCAGGGAGTTTGGTAAATATTACGACTTCCTAAAAACACAAAAACTATTAAAGCCTTTCTCGAAAATGGAGGTTAGTGACATCCAGGGAGCCTATGGTGAAGATAAATTTTTGTGCAGGTGTGCGTGCGTTCAGTTGACCATACAGGGGTATGTGGACTCAGGGTTTACGTTCAGTAAGGTTTTTGAAGTAAGGCAAAAGCTAACGCAGTAATTAAAAGTATAATTCCCTTATGATGATCCCCTTTGACCTCACCTTATCCCTGTTACAAAGTTCACCTGATCCAATAAGTGATATTTTAAGAAGTTCAGCATACTGGATTCCATTACAGCTGCTTTATGTTGAACTGGTAAGAAATAAAGATTTAGTTCCTTTAAGCGATTTAACTTATGATGAAAAAGAAAAATACTGGAATATGACCGAAGGGGAACAATGGAAGAGAATTTCTCTGTGCCAGGCAATTTACACTTATGAAAGTTTATACCCATGAAACTAATTCATATTATACTACGTAGTATCTTGAAGTTTTTTGGTTATGAAATTAAAAGAGAAAAAATTACCCATTGGGAGTCTATTTCACGATGGCAGGAGAAATTAAAAAAGAAATGAAACAACTATCAACATGAAAAGTAAAGAGGAAATATTAGAAGATCATTGCCATGTTATTGGCAGCGGTGATGGGTTATGGAATAAATATCCGTTGATTTATATTTCAATTCTTAAAGCAATGGAAGAACACGCTCAACAACAGCTTGCCCCATCTTGGGTGAAAGCAAGTGAAAGATTGCCAGAGCAGAATAAACGTCTTAACCTAAAGTGGATGTCTGAACCGAATTATGGTATCTATGATAGCTGTGGAATGTTTATTGTTGGAGAGTTAAAAGAGAAATATCCCATAGAAGAAATAGAATGGCTCGACGAACAACCTAACCAAACGCCATGAAAGTATTAAAAGTTGATTTAGTAAGCTATTTGAAAAAATGGGCTGGCAAAAAAACAGCCAAAGAAATTTCTATAGATTTAGACATTCACATAAATACCGTCTGGCGATACGCCACAAAGGAAGGCATTGATTTAGAAATGCCGGAATGGTTAGAAAAAAAGAATCTTGTCGAAAGTCTAATCATAGAGCATCACAAACAAAAGCCCATATACGAGATAGCTAAACTAGCCGGGGTATCTTATGCGTTCGTCCAACATAAAGCGTTACGAATGGGTCTTAAGTGTTTTAACTCCAAAGTAGTTTCAGCCCCAAAAACCGAAATAATGAAAGGCGAATTTTTCCAGGAATGGGAGCATGAAGACTGGCTAATAGGTCCACCCAGATCCGCACACACATGCCGGATAATTGAGAAGCTTACCTTATCGCAGTCTCAAAAACTTTTGGGTTCCACCCCTGATCGTACACAGTCCAGACCAAACGGTCGGGGTTTGTATCTAAAAAGTAATAAGTAAGGGAAAATTTACCATTAGTGAAATCATAACCGTGAATAATATCAGCTAAGATCACTCTATCTCCTTGATAAAAGTTAAGATTAATAGATTTCAAATCTCCAGGATTTTCGCAAGTAAAAATCACAGGAACCTTAATCCCACACGGAGCCTTACTGCAGCTTAGTAGGACTAAACACAGAATAAGGAATTTCAATATATTCGCCACAGCTTACGGATTTAGATATTTGAATAGATATTTTAATTTCTACGACATTGCCGTCGGGGACCCTTTGGGAGCTTAACCCGAGTGGTAATAAAAGGATTAATATTAATGCTAACGCAGTTATTTTCATAGTTTAATCTTTTAGTATATCTTTTTCTTTAGAAACCTCAAAATCGTAAACCTCAAACACCTCACCTTCGTAGCTTAATCTGAACTTTAAAACCTTGCCAGGCAAATAAACAATCCCCACTAACATTCCCGGTATCTGTTCAGGGTCTGTTTTGATGTAAAATATCTCACCCCACTCCAAATCTGTTTTTATACTTATAGGCATTATTTATGAATTAAAAGTCTATATCTAACTCCGACTATATAATTATCACAATATTCAGGGGCATGACTAAATGAAGTGTACTTTACGTTATTATAAGTATCTCTCCATGTTATTTTACACCCAGCTTCCTCGCTATTTCTATAATACGGCTCCATTGCAATTATTTCTGCAATAACCATATCAACCTGGATTGATCTTTCAATAGCACAGCTAAGAAGGAATATAATAATTAAGTACTTTACCATTTCGTTTGAATTTCCCTGATTTTACTTTACCTACCCTTGCCATTTCATTAAGCCTACTGCTTGCCTGGCTCAGCGAAAGCCCTGTTTGTTTAGCCACATCCTCAACCGTAAATGCATTTTCCGGCTTTTCCTGATAGATCACAAAGTTTTTACTAATAAATTCACTTGCTTTCTTACTCATTTTATTCATAAAATTATTTTGGCGAACTAGATAATATGAACCGTCGTTGATCAATTGTTAAAGCTGATTTTCTTTTCCTCCCCACAGCCCCGCACTTACACCTGAATTGCTCATAAGCGTTTACTGTGGTATAATATAACTTCCCCTCTTCCTTCAACTCTTTGGACCCGCACGAAGGACACCGGTGATTGTGTTCGTCAAGTATAAAAAGCCCAATATTAGGGTGTGGCTTAATCCAGGGGCGGAGCCTTAAATAAGTGTCTTCTAATATTCGAACGTCCTGGATGTTATATTTCTCCATTTCTTTAAGAGCTTTCTCATCCCCTTGATAACATTTGTTCCACATTTCCTGACCGTCATTAGGCTGTTTACGGGGCAAATTGAGGATCTGATTCACGAAGTCCAGTTTGTTATGCGAGAAGGCAAACTGCTTCCTGATGGTCTTTAAAGTGTCTATGGATTGATACGGGAGGGGAGGGTCTAACTTGTGAACTATAAACCTTGTGTTAAGGCGGGGAAGGTCGAATTTGTCCCCGTTGTGAGCAATGACTACATCGGCTTCATTTAATAAAGCCCAGATGCCTTTCATTATTCTTTTGTCGTCCTGCCTTAACGCCTCCTTGCCTGTGAGCCGCCCGGAATAAACCTTGTTTTCAAAGAGCCATTTAGCTGACCACGTTAAGCAAAACCATTCAGAAATTACCTGAGCCGGATTTATATTCTGGTTCCATACGTCCCAAACAAACCCTAAAATGGGGGCAGTTTCAATGTCAATAATTAATATCTTCAGCCTGAATAATTCGTCAATAGAATTTTTTGGCATATATGATTTTAAACAGAAATTTCAAAGTGCATCCAATCGTAATCTTTCTCCGGTCCATAACCTATAAATCCATGCTTATAAAAAATACTAACCATTTTCTTGTACTCGGGTTTACTAAATTGAGCAATGGGTTTTTTTACTTTTAAGCCGTTTCGTTCAGGGTCCAGGTCAATCGCAATTCCCCATGAGTGCCGGGACCATCTTGTCCCGCCTCGCATTTTTCTAAAATTGTAACACCCACCAAAAAGGTCAATCCCCAGCCTTTGGATCTCGTCAAGTCCGTAAATTTCTAAAAGGTCGTTAAAAACATTTATGAAATTCGAAGCTACAAGCTTATGGCATTGCATTTTTGTTACTGACTTGGATAAATCCCATGCAATCCTCATAGGGTAAGGGAGGGTAATAACCTTTAAATTGGCTACGTCCCCCGGTTCTCCGTATTTATATAATATTTGGGAATCAGTCATCATAATTCAATTCCGTCCGCTTCTGCTGCCTCCTGAATTGGCTCTAAAAAGATTCCTATTGAATAATCATCCAACTTTGTTTTAGTCTTTTTGGCTAAATCGCTAATCAATAGAAAAAACGAACTACCTGCTTTTAAAAACTGTTCGTAAACTTCAGGGCTATTATTAGATTTGATCTTTGCTAATAATTCTGTGATCTTAGCCTTACCCGCTCCCTTAGCGGCACTCATAAATAATTCAGCAATTATATTTGACATTATTTTTAGTTTTCTTTTTTAAGAATTTCGCCGTCACTATTAGTTAATAGATTTTTGAGAATGTACCCGCCTGCTGCATATAAACCAATTCTTAATGTATCTAATAGTTCAGCAGAAGTAGGCCAACCGTTCCCCAATATGTTAGTAAGGTTAGCAACTACCGCAGTTGCAAGAGCCGTTAATATACCCTTCCATGCGTCGTTTAAATTCAAACCTAGAAATTTACTTTTGGGCATTTTTTTTGTTTTTTAGTTCTTTATAAATTTTTATTCCGTTATAAATAAATGTCGTTCCTGTAGCCATCCCGGCTAATATCATTAGAATCTCATTGCCAGTGATAACCGATAAGAACACCGAAATCCCGTTTAACTTAAAACTCATGGTATCTAAGTTCATTTGGTTAAAGTTGTTAATGTTACTTCATTAGAGCTGTTGTAAATTGGCATTGTTCTGTAGTTGTTTTTTATCGTTGCGGTTAGTGTGTATGTCCCAGATGGAATAGTTTTTAACCATGTTTCTGAGACATTATGTACCCCGGGAAGTTTCAAATACGGACTCCAGTTTGACGTAAACGTGAATACCTGCGACCCTTTTAACGAATAAACAAGTTGGTAAGACTCATAACATGGGGCATTGCCGAAATTCGTTAAGGAAAGAGAAATGCTTATTCCGTCTGAATTAAACTTTACTTTCCCTGAATCAATGGAAATCTTATACCCCGCCAATGCTTCTGCCTGACGTAAATAACTCATTGAAGTGGCATCCGGGGTGTAATTACCATTACCTATTGAAGCGGCGTGATAAAAAGTTATTTGCCTTGTCAGGTCGGAAAGATTAGACCCCGGTCCCATTGGTTCCCCGACCCAGGGAGCAAACTTCCAACGCTCCATGATGATACTTTTGAATGGTCCTGAAGTCCCCCACGATCTATTGTTATTCTCTAAATAGTCCTTAATATATCCATCAGTCGCACCCCATTGATCCCTTCGTATTCCTAAAAGCCCTTTGTTGTTTCTTGCAGTAACAGCGTAATAAGTAACTTCAGAAGGTGTACGTGTGTTTTGAAGCCAGTCAGCATCTAAAACCCCTAAAAGCATTACTAATTGAATATCTGGGAAAGCTTTAATATGAGAGTCAATAAATCGTTTATAAGTATAAACAGTTGGCTTAACAGGAAGGAAGTTAATATCATCTGCAATATTAGCCATGTGCCATTCACCCCATTGACCATATCCCCTAATATCAATGTAATTAATTCTATCACCCCACCCTTTTTCATGTAAGTGTCTGTTTACAGTAAACAGTAAACTGTCAAACCTGTCCAGCAAGTAATTAGAGTTCCAATTAGGAACCCATTGGCCATTTGTCGCAAAATCTTTGACACTTGCCTTTTGCATGGAATCGTGTAAATATTTAGGATAACGGGACGATGACCCATTTATAAACTCTTCAGAAAGGAAATCATCTGAATCACAAAGAATCATTATCCCGAATGAGAACTTTGCGCCTACGGAAAAGGCTTTGTTGGCTTCCTGGTCAAACCGAGTCCAATCATAAACACCTTTACTTTTTTCAATGTCCAGCCACACAAAACGGAAATAAGCGTCCTTAAACCCACCGCCGAAGTTTGTGTAATTCTGATAGTTCCATGCCTCAAACCCGGCGAAATTCCTTTGCCTGTACGAAAAGCTTTTAGGGATAAAAAATGACGTTCCCGCAGAAGATTTGGGTGGAAGTTTAACCCTTGTCTGGGTAAACGTGTATTGATGTTTAATTATTACCGCACTATCTGAGCCGAATCTAATTGTGTCTGTTTGCCCTATGGATAAGGTATGGAATAATAAAAAAAAAGCTATGAATAGAATATAATTCATAAAATTCACTATGGTAATGCTACTCTTAAATGTTGCCCCTGTGCTGTAATCCATCCAATTTGTATTAAATTCCACCTGATTATTCCTTCTGAATATATAGTACAATACTCCACTTCATCGCTGATTTTCTTTATTGTAAAATGTCCCGAAGGTGTGCCGTATGTATCAATAAGTGTATATACTGTATCATCGTATGTTACAAATGTGTTTGCGCTTTGGATTGCTCTTATTGCCATTATAAATCGTTTTCGTGAGTAATTCTTAAACCTGCTGCATCAATATAAATTATTCGCGCAAGGCTTCCTAAACTCTTTAATATCTTAGCTGATGGTGCATACATTATAGAAGCAGCCGCCGGTACTTGTGTGCTGTGTGTTGCTACTAAAGTGCCATTCAAATAAAACTTTGCGGTCTGGTTATAATATTCAATAGCCAAATCATATTCGGTATCTGCTGCTACAGTTGTTATCGTTGAAGTTGTTTGCGGAGTTACATTATTGTGAGAAGTACAATTCCAAACACCTGAATTTTCAGTATCAGTATAAGTAAAGTAAATAGCATTTGATACCGTATTATCTATCTGGAAGCCTATAAATATTTTATAAGTTTCTGAACCATCGCTAAGGTCATTTATGATTACGTTTTTAAATTCGCATCTATAATAATAATCGTTATCAACCTTGCCCATTTGATTCTGGTTGGTTGCACCATAACCTCCGCTTAAAACCGCTTTACCCGTAGATGTTGTTCCTGTAGTTAATTCTGCATAACCGTAACCAGTAGCCCCTGAAATCGTCGAAGCATTTGTAGTTGCTGAAGCATTAGCACCTGTTCCCGAGACCAGTTCAAACATAAAAGTTGTCCCGACTGTATTTGTTTGAGATCCCTGAAATTCATCATACCAGAAATAACGTGGTATAATTGTCGTAGAACCTGCAACGGTTAAAGCATCAGTCATAAAGCCTTTAGTAAGACTTGGCGCGCCTAAAAATGCAGATAACTGGTCTGCTCTTATAATCTCTACTCCACCATTAGCCCGTCTTCTTAATAAAATATCTACACCTAATGTATCAGTCATTGAGTTAGCAGCACCGATATTAACCGTGTCAGTAGTAACTACGTTTCCTAATATTTTTAATTGGTCCGAAGACGACCATGTATTTGCTGAACCCACAGAAGGACCGATAACCATATTCCCCGCATGATAACTCCTTTCAACTCTTGTGGTATCAAACAAAAAGAAAGCTGAATCGATGCGTGGAGTAAAACTCTGATTAGATGGAGCCAATACATAGCTTTTAGCAATATAACTGGAGGCACTTGTTACACTTCCTGTGCCGTAATAAACAAAGCCGCCCATGATACTATCGGCACCCATTGCTAAGTAAGAATTGAACCCACCAAGATGCCCATTAATATAAACATAATTGCTTCCTGTGTTATTTAAATATGTTGTTGATAGTGTCGCATACTCTCCGTAAGCCCTGGAAAGATTCTGACCCGTTCCATGTGAAGCCCTTGCACCTTGTCGGCCCGTTCCTCTGGGAGAAAGTTCATTTACGACTTGAAACGAATTATTATAATCCCCGCTTTCTGTTCTAAAAGACATTGTATCTAACCAATTCCATCTTAACCAAAAGCTATGTCCAAAAACTTTTTGAGTTCTTAATATTCCACTATTCAAATAAATCTCCCTTCGTGCGAATATCCCACTCCAGGGCATTGCCGCTGTTGGAGGGTCAACATCATTTGCGGTTAAAGTGTCTGCACTTAAAAACTGTGAAGGCGAAAAAACCTCCTGCCCAAAATCCCATGAAGCCCCGCCAGGGTCAACTAAATCAGAAATAGTACCATTAACCCAAATCATTCCTTTTCGGTTAGTATTTACCGTTCTATCTGAAGTAAATCCAGTGGCAGGGGATGCAATTAAACCGCCTAAATTAACCGCCCCCCCTGTTATGGTTATTCCTTCACCTGCCGTTCCTGAGCCGCCTGCATCCTGCTCCCAAACAAGATTCACTGTGTGCCAGAAGTATGTAACATTACTTTTACGGGCTATAAACGGTACAGTCTGTAAATTGGAAGGAACCGTGAAGGTATCCGTAGGTAACCCCATCAAATCCCTTACTTTAAGTTTATTAAAATCATAGCCATAAGTATTGACATATTGTAACGTTTGCCCATACCCCAAAAACCCAATTAAAAGAAATAATAATAAAAATATTTTTTTCATGTTCCGTAATATAAAATGTCGAGCTGCTCGTCAACGATCAAAGCATCCCCTGTTTGTAAAATAAAACTTCCATCACCCACAATTCCCTGCCCGCTTCCGGCATCAACCGTCCCCACTTGGATCTTTTCGCTGTCAGTCGGTGCAACTGCTATTGCTCTTTTATAAGCCATTGCCCTCCAGAGGGCAAGAATGTATTTACCAGAAAGAGAAGGAATAGAAATAGTATTTCCTTCCAATCCGGTAGCTGTGTATTTATAAATTTTAGTTCGTGCCATGTCTATAGTTTGAGGAAATTCTACATCATCAGCAGGGACCAAACATGAATCCCCGTTAAATTCAGTAGAAAGTGTTATGTCAATAAAAACCCCTGCAACCATGTCCCCTAAACTTTCTGTGACCGGATTGGTCGGAGTTACATCACCCACAATCCAGTCATCCTGATAAAGAGGATTTAAAAGCATCGAAACGAAATCACTTGCGACTGAATCCATGTCACTCAAAACCTCAGTCTCATTTTCTTCTGTCCTTTCAGCTACATGAACTAAGTCTAAGAAGTAGATACGGAAAATGTAATTCTGTAAATGGTTAATTCTATCAATGCTCCCAGGTAAAATGACACAAAAACACCCCGGAAAAGTAATGTCTGTCTGAGCGTCAAATTCAGGCTCATCCCCAAAGTAGAAATGATTAATCTGCCTGTGAGCGAGGGCGAGGCTTCTTAATCTGCTTTGTATTGTGTTTAGGGTCATTTAGTTTTGATTGCTCTTTTAAATATATCTTTAGCTTTTCTAAATTTTTTTTAGTAATATTTTTCGCCATATTTGTCGTTACAGTTACAATTATTTTTATCAGGGTGTGGACAATAGTCGTGATCTCCTAAATAAATAGGCATCGTAAACGCCGAATTTTCAGGAATGATAGTATCTATTCCACTTCCGGGGTCTAAGTACTCAGGAAGAAAGGATTCGCTTGCATATTGCTTCAAATATTTCGTTAGTCTTTCACCATACCATTCTGCTCTTATACGATAATGATTAGCCAAATCAATTAGTTCACTCATTGAAGGGAGCTCGGTTTCGGTTCCTTGTTTCCTTATGACTCCTTTATTCCAGAACTGGTAAGAAATTGGTATAGGAAGAGAAGCAAGTGTATAGTACATCAACGGATCTACGATATAAGAATCTAAAAGAGTTTTGTAATCACCTGTAATTCCACTCACGTTTACATCTGCCAGTAATCTGTTATAAAGGGCTGTCCCTAAAATAGGGTGTATGTACATATCCTGCGAAGTCTTAATTTCAGGGTATAAAAGTTTAGGATCTATATTACCATGTATAGCCGTCCTTTCTTTAATCATCGTGTCGCTGATAAGAAGTATGTTAAGACTCATATTTTACCTCTTTAACCTGTAATTTTTTCCTTATTTCGTTCATCTTATTATGTAAAATTTGATGCTGCGAAATGATAACTTCCTTAGCTGCCTCATATTCGTTTTTGCCATCATTTACCTTCTTATCAAATTCCTTTAATAATTCGGTGTTTAAAAAGTGTTCTCTGATTCGCATACCATAAATAATTTTACTATCATTAAACATTCATCGTCATCCTTACTTATACGTTTCTTTTTTTCTTCTTTTTTATCTCTAACAAACCAACCACTACCACCGGGCTGAGCGATAACCGGAGTCCCCCCAACTATTAAATTAACATCACTACCTGTAAATATGAACGAACCTGGATTAACAGAAATAGTGGAATCACCACTTGGAGTATATATCAAATTAGCATCTGATCCTGTAAACAAGAATGACCCTGGGTCTGTCGTTATGGTTCTTTGTGCTGTTAAGCTTGCACTTGATCCTGTAAAAACAAATACACCTGCTTCTGCCGTAATCTTGCTTTGTTTAGTTAGCGTTACCGATGACCCGGTTAAATTAAATACACCGGCTTCAGCTATTAACCTATACCCTTTAATTAATCCTACGCTACTTCCGGTGAAATTAAACGAACCTTCATTTGATGTTAATTTACTTTGCTTAGTTAATGTTACCGCTGCACCAGTTAAATTAAATGTTGCAGCATCCACAGTTAATGAAAGTGCAACAGGTATTAAAGCAAACCCAACCACTCCCCATGCCATTGAGGTGATAGTGTACGTACCTCCATCTATTGTTCCGGCACTTGCAATGGTTGCCGTGTTTAAGTTTAGAGCAGCATCTGTTCCAGTAGATGTGCCATAAGAAGCAACTGAAGCCCAATCCCCACCAGTTTCCCCTGTGAACGACCCCCCAATCGTTAGATCGTCATTTGTTCCAATAAAATTTAAAGCCAACCTGTTAGTACCAAGTGTTTGTACTGAAGCATCCGCCACCGTTGTACTTGTTCCCGCACCTGTTGTAGTTGAACCAGCAGTTGCGTTTTCTATAACAGTTGCAAGTGTTGTCCCTGTACTAACTCCTGAAAACTCATAAACTCTAATATATAAATCATCAGTACCAGTATTCCCCCCTGTGATTACCATTGCTGATGTGTTCAGCGAACGTCCTATCCATAAATGTTGAGAAGCAGCTACGGCACTGCCTATATTAAATTCACCTATTGAAGTAAGAACACCATCAGTACCAGCAAGATTTTCTGCATTGGTAACGGAATCAACAGATATTGTATTCGCCCCTGTGCCATCTTGAACAACCTGGACAATATAAATACGCCCGGCTGCTCCTGGAGCGGCCGAAGTATGCGACCACGCCCCACCTGCATCGGTTGTACCTGTACTAGCTGTTATGTAAGTCGGTGCTGCCATTTATATTAACGTTTATACTAACGTTTATACTAACGTTTATACTAACGTTTATACTAACGTTTATACTAACGTTCCGAATCCACTTGCCCCAAAGTCTATAGTTAATGTTTCTCCATCCGCCAATGTCAGATCACTTAAATAATCCCACCAACCTATTAGCGGGTCTGCCGGTGATGTTGGATCGTCATTATAAATAATGACATACCTGAAAGGAGCCACCGACCCGCCACCTGCGGTTAATATAAGGTCAGTCGCAGTAAACGTCACAGTTCCCGTCGTGTGCTCCGATGTAATCCCAGTAACCACCCTTGAACTTAAATTAGTATAAGAAATCTGTGTAAGATTTGCCAATACCGAATTGGTCGCCACTGGTGGGTTGGCTGCATTAGTTAAAGCAACCGTTACAGTACAGGTAGCATCTGAGGTGAAATTGTGAACACCTTTACCTAAATCTTCTACGAACTGCTGAAATTTGTTAAATGCCGCCATAATTTATTTTTTTACTTTAGAAGTTATTTTACTTATCATCCCGTCCCTGTCTCTTGTTACCTGATGCACCCATTCAACTGGTTTTTTAATCTCATTTAATGTATCCAAAATCTCTTGTGCTAATCGTTCTAATTTCTCCTGACTAAAAAATAACTTAGCTGGTTCTACTTTTACATTAGGTGCAGCTACGTTCACACTAGGTTGAGGAATACTCCTAACCGCAGCGACAAATGATTCAATCTTTTTATCGAATCCGCTTCTTATATCATTTCGTAGCTCAGAAATAGCCTTTACCATCTCTGGCGTACCATTTACCGGAGCTATTTTATTAAATGCCTCTAATAATTCTTTGTGCCTTTTCGATTGAAGTACCCCGTTCATTGCTACGCTTGTTTCCATATTAAATCACTTAATTGTTTTAAACTATTAAGATCATCCAAAACCTTTTCCCTCCCGTAAAGAGCTTCTTCTATTGCGAATGAGTCCGCTTTTTCAAAATCACTATTACTTAAATCAGCTAATTCTAATTCGGGTTTCGTCACATGAACTCCATTTGGTTGTGATGCAAACTTTCCTTTTTTGATTACTATATTCGAAACCCACCTATGTCTGCACTCTTCTTTATCCCCCCAGAACCCGCCTTTACGATCCCAAACCGAAAACCCTACCCTTTGTGAAATACTTTCTATTTCTGACCTTGTATAAAGTCTGTCCAATTCTATAAGCCTTTTACAAAAAGGTCGTGTAGTTTCGATGATAGGTTCTAAGCCTGGTTTTGGTTCGTATGAATATCTTATAAACACATCCGCAGTTTCAGGCGGAACCCTGGAATCAATTTGTTCGGGATTTATCGAATGTTCTATGATTGTATCTACTCCGATTGTTTGGATGCTCTCAGTTAGAACACCGGCATCTTTAAGAACTTCTATCCTTCCACGTACATAAGCAACCGATTCGTTAATTGTATTTGCAATTACTTCGGGAGTGATCCTTTTATCTTTTCCTATTAAATTCACGATAGAAGAATCATTTTCTCTTAAATCTTTAAACCCGTGTTTTGTTTTTAGAATAACGTAATCTTCTTTTTGTTTGCCTACGAAAGAAAACATTTCAGCTACTTCTTCTTCCCGTTCGCTTTGAGCGAAACTTAAAAATGTGTTTATTTCGTCGTCTGTCAATCCCAGCCCAGCCCGAAGCATAGTTTCGGCTTGCGGTTTAGGTAACTTTCCTGTTTTGTATTTCTTAATTATCCTTTCGACATTCTGATACTGCCTCCCTGTAAGATTTTTCATGTTCTCATTTACCGGAAGAGCTGTGTTTATTGGAGCTTGCACTTCTAATGGTTCAATAGGTTCTACAGGAATTAACTTTTGGGCAGGAGGCTGGCCGATAAAGGGGGAAAGAAAATCATACACTTCCTCAACTGCCTGTTGTTTATCGTTGACGTAAGTATTCTTAAAGATTTCATACGAGTCAACCATTTCTGTTCTCCCACCGAGCTGGCCTTCTGTCTTCACCCCAAAGAGCATTGGTGAAGTAACCTGGTGGCCTGTGAAAATCTCAGCTTGAATGTCAGTGTTTAATTGCTTCATAAGGTCTGGCAATTGACTAGTGGACAAATCCTGAACTTGCGGGGCTTTAGTAGGGTCGTTGTTAAAAACCAACATGAACCGTCCTGAGTTTTCCGATCCGGCGAATTTGTTTCTAAAGTCTTTTTCTAACTTTTTCTTTATTTCATCCGGTGGTGTCCCGTCAAAAAAGCTAATCATTTTACTTCCGAACATTCCATTCTTAATCACACTTAGATTATACTTTGAAATCTCTACATCGGTTTCAATGTCATTTAGTGCTGGAAAGTATTCCGGTAAAGGGTAAACATCACACCCTGGTCGGTATTCCCGATAACAAAATAATTGTGCGCCTATTTTATTATTTTGGTCAAATGGGGGAATGTATCTGGGAGGTTCTTTACGGTCAGTACACCTCCAGTCTTTTTTATACCAGTAACCGTCTTTATCTTTTGCTTTTCTGATTGTCTCAAAAGGTATATTGCAAATCTGCGCTTTACCTCCGAAATTCCATATAACTTCAAAATAAAACCCACCAAAAATCTCAATTTCTTTAATGGCTCTTTTAAAGACTTGGTTCAGTTTTTCACCTTTAAGATTTACAATTTCATTTACCGGGAAACCCTGACCATAGATGTATTTAGTTTTCCCATTTACGATAGCCCCATGATTGGAAGATTTGTCGTATAAGTACAAAAGATGAAAAGGAAATAAATTATCCTCACCGAATAAAATCCAGTCTTTAGATTTAACTTCTTTGAACTCCGGCCTTTTATTGTCGGCGAAGTTTAGAAATAATATGTCTGGTTCTTTAAACTCGTTCTTTTGCTCCATCCTGATTTTTTAACTCAGTTACTTGTTTAGTTAATTCAGCTATCTTTAGATCTTTGGCAACTACCTTATCAAGTAATCTTACTATCTCCTGAGAGTAAGAATTTATTATAATATTTACCTGGTCCTGGCTATACATATTATTGAATTATAGTAATAGTAGTTGATGTGGCTTTTAAATTTTTAGTTTTTAACAAATTCACTTCTGCCTCTAAAATGGCTATCCTAATTAAAGCATTGTTTAGCTGATTTACTATAGCCGTTTGATCTGTAGATGCCCCGTTTTTTATTAACACAGCAGACGTATATGGTTGCAGTGTTATTGAGCCATTAAAAATATTCCCCTTCACATCAATATAACTAAACGGCAGTGGTATTGTTACTGGAACTTGTGTAACATTATACTCAAATCTTATATCATTTACATCTGTAATAGCTATGGGAGTTTTAACCGTATTTGCATCCTGGCTGCTTACTGTTTTCCATGTATCAAGTGAATACCAACGCCATTCAGAGCCTAAGTAAATTCTATTAATACCTTGACCGTTATCTTCATTAGTGTTTATCCCTTGTGGTTCATTTATTGGGCGGCAATAAAAATTACTATCAAGTACGCCTAATGTAGAAAGGTAGTTGGATGAAAGTCTCATTTTAACTACTAATTGACTTGCTTGTTTAGCAAACCAAATATTACCTGTTTCAGTAAGAGTTGAAATTGCGTTGTTGTCTGTTGCGTGGTCAATCTGCGCTACGATGCTATTAAAAGAAGTGTTCTGTCTTAATGTTACCCCTATTGGGCTTTGCAGCAAAAACCCCGAATAACTGCACGAGCTTACTGAATTACTATCTATTTCCACATTTCTTGCGCCTCCATCTGTATAAATACCCAATGCCCCGCCGTCGTAAGGATTAGTCCACCCATGCCCATAATTGTTCCCTACTCCGTTTGTGACGATATTACTTATAACCCTTCTGTTTGTTTTTGTAGTTTCTGCATAAGTATAAATAGCTGAGCCATCTGATTTAACTAAGCAAAAACTGTCTATAAAATTCTTTCTTATAAGATTGTTATTGCCAGAAAAGTAAATACCTGTATAGCCGGTCTTAATTATACGATTGCGCTCTATTATAATATCATCTTCTGTCTCCCTGATGGCTATGTAAGTTTTGTCCGCAGAAACTCCCATCCCTGCATTAACGCCTGTATTTAAAATTTCGTTATTTCTTATCGTCCAAAAAGAACCTTCGCCGGCATCTATTGCGTTGTTATTTGTATATCTTATGATGTTGTCATGTATGTTTATATTATCTGTTTGGGCATTACCATTGCACCAAATAGCATCTATACCAGAAAATTCTATAACACAGTTTTTAATTTCAAGATTATTAGATGTGGAAATATTGAACGTCTTTGAATTGGAACCCGAAAATTGAATATTATCAAATGTGATATAAATTTTTGAAGTTATAGTTACCAGTGATTCAAGATTAGTTATCTTAACTGAATAGTTTAAAGGATTGACCGCACCAAAGTACATTTTAATTTTTCTGCTTACCGAATCATAAGCCCATTCGCCAAGTTGTGTACAGGCATTTACATGGTTCTGAAAAAAGAAACCATACCCATCTGTAAGCGGCCAGATTGCTGCATCTGTGAACGGAGCAAATGTTACTGTTGTTGAAGTTTGTGCTGTTACTCTTGCCCTATCAATTATCCACGCCTTCTTTCTTGTAACTATCTCTCCCCCCACATAATTTAATGCACTTGAAACCGCATCACTTGTTATTGATGTGCTGCCTGAATGGGACTGATACGTCAAATACCCACCGCCGGAAACTTTAGGCCATCGTCCCATTGGTTGCAAGGTATCCTGAAACGAAACCATGTTCATTGTGGTTAATGGCGTAACTGCTAAATTGCTGGTATAAGTTCCATCTCCATTACTTGTCCATAACGCAACAGCAGTAAATCCAGTTATAATTGGCTTCGCCCCTGTCCCGTAAGCACCTATTATCATAGGTAACGCCGACGTTCCTGACCTTGATATAACAAGAGAACCAAAAAACGTTTCACCTCTCTTAAACAAAATAGAATCACCGGGAACCATAAGAGAAAAATAACTATTTACTTTTGTTATTGTTTTCCACGCTGTCGCAGGGGTTGTCCCAGCAGACCCATCACAACCACTTGACGAAACATAATAGTTTATAGCCCCGGCATTGAGGCAAAAAATAATAGGTAATATTTTAATAAGCCGCAACATATGGTCTGATGTTTGATTTTGTAATTCCTGAAAGTAATTGTGTCGCTGGTAAATCCGTATTGCCTGTCGTTACCCCGCTATGCATATCCCCTGTAGTAAAATCCATACCACTAGTAGCCACTGTACTCATGTTTTCAAATTTTAGAATCTCTGGTATTGTCGTTTCACCTGTTGGATTGTGTAAATAAGCTATATAATATAATCCCCTTGTTGCTGCATACGTCCCTGAAAATGGTTCATCGTGCATTATATCTGTAGTCCCTTTGAAAAGGTTTGCGTTGTTATTGGACTGTGCTACCCTTGTTAAAGTAGTTCCATCGGAAGTATATAACCCAACCTTAGACATAGTATTACCAGAAGAAACACAGGCAACCATTAGCCAGAATTTTATTCCCGTTAAAGTGGCATCTGTTGGAAGAAACGCCGCTAACCATCTTATATCACCATCGGCCAATAACAAGTTCGCAGTAGAGCTGTTCATCTGCGAAAATGTAGTGCCTATTAGTTCGGCTTTAATGGCTGAACTCATTGCCTGGAATCCGGTAACGTGATTATCCTTTATTCCTGCTGTGACTATGCCAGTAAAGATGTGTTCATCTGCTGTATAGTCTATTGTTGACGTTGTGGTATCGGTTAGCAATTCAATAGTTGCTGCTTTTGCGCCTCCATTAAAGAACACTGAAATATCCGCTTCTGCAATTAGGTTAGTTGTTACCGCCTGGAATACGGCACTATTATCGCTACCTGTTGTATTATACGCTTGTAATGTTGCAGATTCTGCATTTGCCGTTGGGTCTAATGCCAGAAAAGAATTTGCACCCTGTGCGATGTTTAACGTATTGCCATCTAATGAACCTATAACCGCTCCTGTAGCTGTCCCCGTTCCGGTTGTTGGTAAAAGAGAACTACTACCCGGGCCCCCGCCACCTTCTACCCAATCTGCCGCAACACCTACATCGGTATTTCTTACATATAAAGTAGCTGTTTCGGAATCAATATAAATTCTTCCTATTGGGAAGATCGCCAAGTTAGTGCAAAGCCCGTCCCCGTTGGTGGGTGCACCATCACCCTGAACTGAAATCGTTTGTCTGAAATTCTGTGCCATTAACCGTTGTAAACTTTAAATGATGTAGCCTCCTGGTATTTGGTAAACTCAAACTCCGGGACCCTTAAAAGCTTCATGATCCCATTCTCTAACCTTGTCAAACCAGTTTCATCCGTGTTCACTAAACTTGCCTGTTCATAAATGTCATAGTTCCAAAACCCCGGATGATAGCCTGAAAAAATTGTCGATGTGTCGATCTCAAATTGATTGTACCTGTCCTGAAAATCGCTTTGGTCAGCAAGCATATTGTATAGAACTTTTACCTCGTCCCGGGTCTCAATATGCGTAAACACGAATAAGAACGACCCGGCATCCAGCGTTCTGAACTCATTTAGAGTGACAACCATTAAATCCGTATTTCCGGGAGTGAGTAGAATCATTCTAAGTCTATATGGCTTTTGCGCTCATTTGTCCGAAAAACGAAAGGGTCCCAAAAGAGACCCCTGTATATTAACTACTGCCAAAACCTACTTACGTTACTTACTTACGTTACCTGCTTACGGAATTATTAACGTCGATATTACTGCTGAGTCAACCTCTTGCGCCGGCGAAGGTTCCGCCCCTGTAAAGGTCAGATCATAACCATTCTTATCGCCTGTGGCCTTTCCTGTGCTGATCTTTCCTGTGTTCAATTCAAGGCCATTTGTTTCGCCATAGTACCAGTATTTTCCTTGACGGTCTTCAACTACTGCAACCACTAAAGCACTCCCTAAAAGCTTAACTTCGTTTCTCAGAGAAGCCTGCATTTTCCTGAGTGCGATATTAACGGTCTGAGCGTAGAATATAGTACCATTTATTGAATCACCTGTGATGTCCTCAAATGCTTCTGCTGTGTCCCGATATTGCTCATATTTATAGAACCTTCCGTTATTTGCTTTGCTGATCGCTGTAATTATTCCCGAGGCAGCCGTTACTCCTGAAACGTTTGAATAGTTGCCTAACCAAACGTTCTTTGCGCCCCCGGTTCCATCCCGACAATCTAAAGTATATCCTTGCGTTAAAGCACAAGCCATTGTAAATTATTAAGTGTTACTGTTATACGTTACTGTATTCTACTATTTCTGAAGGAAACGCAATCTGCCAACCCCTCTTGAACCGGAATGAATATTTAACCGTTTCCCCATCGGAACCATCAACCCACATTTTTGCTTGCTCATGTTCATTCTCGAGATCCACACCGAGGTAAAGATTTCTGTCTGGGTCAAGAGCGAAAATGAACGGATTATCACCAGAAGAAGAACCAAGCCCATCTAAACCGTGAACCGGGACTATTGTATGTACAGAACCTTCTGCACTCAATCCTTTTTGATCTCCTTGTCCAGTTACGTGGAACAAGTTATCCGCAAATATTTTTTGTCTGTACAATTCGGCTATGTCGTAACCCATGAAGATTTTCACATTCGGATTCCCAACCAGAACCGCCTTAGTCCCGATTGCTGCAACAATATTTCCTACTATAGTTCTGACATTGGAAGTCGTAACAGGACCAGCCACCGCAGTAGCTGCTGTTACAGTAGCGGCTTTGATGATCTTAATTAATCCATCGTATTTGTTAAGGAATGAACTTACACTCGTGGTGTCACCCTGCCAGTCTGATGTTTCGTTTATCCGGTTGATCTGATCTACCAAATCATCCATTATCTTTTTAGGTATATCGCTGTCGTCGTAATGCTGACCGGCTTTTAAAAGAAGCTGCGTCCACTTTGTTTCAAGTGTCCGGGGACAGTATTGATCCTGATATTTTACTGAAGCAGTGGTGATAATCCTTTGCGTGAAAGCTGTATCACCGGAAGCGTTAAAACCGCATGAGGCTCCATCCTGGGGAACCGGAGTACTTGTCACAATCTGCAAAGCTTCAGCACTCTTAATTCCAGTCTGAACATTTGCGAATTTTGCGGTCTCACCTTCAAACTGAAGCGCAAAAAGCAAGTCCGTGGATTGCTCGTTTACGTAGTTTGTTAAACTTGATACTGTAAATCCCATCTTATGCGGTTTTTTTGTCTTTTAAATATTTAATGAGAAGATTTCTCTTTTCTGCTTTGTCCTGAACTTTGGTTTGAGAAAATGAAACCGGAACTTCATTCACCGGGTCTGCTGTTGGCATTTCTGCAAGCTTTTCAATAGCTGAAAAAAGAGCAGCAATCTGGTTGTCCCTCTTTTTCATTTCAGCATTGAAAACACCTTGTGCAGCCTGAGCAGCTAACTTTTCAGCAGCTAATTCCTCTTTGTACCTTGTCAGGGCAGCGTTAATCGCTAAATCAACTTGCGCCATTGTAAGCGCCGGCGCTGCTGAAGGAGACATTGCCGGAGTAACCATTGTTATCACTCCACCTTCGCCGATCATTAAAGAAGTGCCGTCTTGTAATTGGAGTTCTCCAGCAGGAGCCGGAACGCCACCCATCAACGCAATGCCACCTACTTCCAATTTGTCAATTTGAACCACTTGGCCATCCTTAGTTGTGTAGTCCTGTTGTAAAGTTTGAGGAGGAGCCGGTACATTTTGAACCGGAGCTACGCCGTGATCTGTGTTTACGAGCGGGGTGCCGTCAAAGTATTTTTTCTTTATATCTGCTAAAAATTCAGTTACTTTCATTATCAATGATTTTGCGTCGTCCAGTTGGAAATGTTCATTATCGTCCTCTGTCCGGTTTACCTCATACATCCCTTTGGGTTTCTTAGGCTTTTTGACGTAAGAAAAAATTCCCTCAACAGAGAAACCTTTTACCTCTCCGGTTTGGATCTTAGCCCACACATCTGGATTTTCTACTTTGGCTGAAATAAACCACGTCCCATCGGGTAAATCCTCAAAACCTTTCATTGGCTGAATTCCCCTTGCCTTGTCGGAAACAAAACTTTCAAAAATGGTTACACCTTGAATTGGGAGATTGGGGTCATGGAAGAGATTTAGATTCTTTTGATAATCCTTTTTGAAGAATTTCAAAGCAATCTTTTCTATCGTTTCTTTGGAGAAAAAAACATTGTACTCCCCGGCCTGATCCTTTCTGTAGATAAGTGTATCAGGAACCATTGCGGGACCACTTACTATTTGTCTTTGTGGATCAGTGGCGAAATGAAGCTTAACACCAAAAGCCAGAAAGTTCTTTTCAATTGCTGGTTTGTCCACAAATGCGATTTGCTGTACTTCTACATCACTTGCGAGATCGTCTTCGATCACCATTTCAAAAACGGGCAATTTGTTCATACAAGGATAAATGCCTTGTTTGCCCTGTTTGTCCGGTTTACCCGATTCGTGCAGCTCTGTTCAACCGTCTAACTCTTTCCTGGTTACCGCTTACATCTGACTCCAAAACATAAGCCCTTGTGGTTGCGTTGCCAATAGCATTTAAAGAAGTTTGGTCTAATTGTGTAGTTGTGTTTTGTGGACGTTGCGGCGTAAGTGGAGATTGAACCGCTAAGTTTGGAGCCTGGCCACCACCCCCCGCACCGGGAACTTTTGTAGCTATTATCTTTTTAACATTAAGCAACCCAAACAAACCCACTGAAACAGCTTGCGCAATCGCATAACCTGGTATTCCCCCTGCTGGAGTTTTAGCAGCATTTTTAAGAACTGCGGCAACGGCTGCGTAAGTGTCAATAGTTGCACCGGCTACAGCCAGAACTTTGCCGGCAACAGTTTGTTGCCCTATTAACTGAGACAAAGCACTAAGTATAGAAGCGGTTGCCTGTGCTAATTTTTGTTTGTTGTCAAATTCAGCTTGGTCTATTGCTTGTCTTAGTTCACTTTGTTCTTTTTGCGTTAGCGTTGTGTCTTTCTGTAAGTTTTGCAAATGTGCTGCAATAGCACCCGCATTTACTAATAAACTTGTATCTGTGGCTTCCCTTTGTTTTCTGGCTGCATCTTCCTGCTCAATTCTGTTTTTATCAAATTCTTTTATTCCTTCAGCAAGATTAACAAGACCAATTCGCCTGAGTTCTTCCATCTTTTGCTGATGCTCCTTTTCAATTCTTTCAAGATCCCGCCTATTCTTTTCTGCATCCTTAAGTCGCTGCTCTTCCGCTTCTTTGTTTCTTTTTATTTTATCTTCTAAAAATCTTATTTCTTCCCGTTCAGTCTCTTGATTGAAAGTTGCTTGTAATGCTTTTGTATCAGCCCCGGATTCTCTGGCAAACCGTAATTCCGATTCAGCAGCTTTTACTCTACGCTTAGATGCCGCTTCATCTAGTTTAGCAAGTTGTTCCTCAGAATCGCCACGAGCCTCCGCCCTTAATCTTTCTAACTTTGCCCTTCTGTCTAAAAAATCTAATTGCCTGTTTAATGAAGCATTGAGAAAATCTGTTTGCTCTTTTAATTTTTCCTGCGCTTTCGCTTGTTTATTTGTAGCATCCGTCCACTCAATCACCTTAGAAACTACAAAACCAATAGCAACAACCAATGCACCTATACCTGTGGCAATAATAGCACCCTTTAAAACATTAAATGCCACACCCGTTTGCGTGGTGCTGATCCCCAAAAGACGCATTGCGCCCGCAGCAAGTGCCGTTGCTGCTGCATTCGCTTTCTGGAAAATAGCCGTCTGCTGAATGACTGCCGAAAGGTTTTTAAATGTTTGTACCCCTTCCTGAAGTTGTGAGATGCCTTGACTAAACGCTAAAGCAGACTGAACCTTTAATAAAGTCTTTTGAACCTCCTCACTTTCTACACCTACCAACCCTAACACACCTTGTAAAGCCGTGAATCCCCCAACAACTGTATTTATCGACGCACCAAATGCACGAAACTTTGTATCTGGGTTAAACGCATCGACCAAACTTTTTGCATCACCAACAGCATCCCTCATTTCGGCAACCCTTTTAGCTGCTGCGGCTGCTTCTTTTGACGTTGCACCGAATTGAGCAGAAATTTTCAATAACTCCTGTGAAGCGTCTTTAAGTTCACTCTTAAAACTCTTAACAGAGGTAGTCGCCTGACCTGCGTCAAGAGTTAGTTTAGCCCCTATTGTAACATCTGCATAAAATAATCTTATATAGTTCATTCTAATAAATTAGGTAGTTCACAATCAAAGAATAATATATCCGTCAGTTAATTGTGATATTTCGATTACCTTTTTTAAACGACAATCCTCATTATCATCTCTGCAACTAACTATTTCTAATGCCTGATCTTCAGACGAAGCAGCAATCACCATCTCTTGAACGTGCATATACTTCAAGGTATCTTTTGGCCTCCCAAAAACATAAAGTTTTATTCTTTCTTTTAATTCCCTTGCCATAATAGATATTTTTTCTTTTTTAATAAACCAAAAAATTCACCTTCAGTAACTCTATCTCACTATCAGTCGGATTTGATACATTAAAATCTTTAATCTTGTTCAATCTAAACAAAACACTATCAATAAATATCTTTTTTGAAAAGTCTAAATTCATAATATCTAAATTGGTCAGATAAAAGAAAGCTTCTAACAACTTAGAGTCCTTGTCCGTAATCTCAGCCATGTAAGCACTCCAATAAACATTGAATTGAGTAACCGTTAAATCACCACTCACAAGCGTAAAGAACAACTCCGCCAATACGCCAAAGTTTAAATCATTACTCGGTGCATCGGGATCATTTAAGTGTCCTGCATAGCCATATTTCGTTAAAGAGGTAAGAACAGTAACATCATCTAACAAATCCCAACTTGTAACACCTTCTATCTTCTTTGCCTGTAAGATTCTGATATTATAATCAATGCTTTCTTCCTGCTGGTTAGATAACTTGAAGATTGTAGAAAATATTTTATCTTCCCCGCCCCATCCAACTAAAACAGTAGCACTGAAGATTAATTCAAGAGAGTTTGTCTGTTCAGCAAATTCAAAGGCAGAATCAAAGATATAATCACCATACCCCTGACCGTATCTTTTGCGGTATAAATCATTGTAATAGTCTGTATCTGGCTTATATTTGAATTCATACTTTTTAGAGTTTAATTCACTCATTGGCCTTACTTTAACTGTCTTATCCCTGTTTAATTTATAAGTCCAGTCCACTGAATCCGCTGAGTCCGTTGAATAAAAATCTACATAAGGAGTAATTAAAATTAATCGTGGGTCTTGACGGTGCTCGTAAACGTAAAGATTGAACAACTTGATAATTGACAAAAAGAAATCTACCTGCCTTATATTCTTAGGAATGCAGTCATTCATTTGAACGGTCTCCCCATAACCCAGCTCTACAAGTAATCCGGCTGCTGCTGTCGCGCTAAATGAAACCTCTGTAGCTGTTAAAGTAGTTGGTAAAATTGAGTCTAAAATCCACCTTATATTATCACCCGGGCTTAGAGTAACAGAAACAGAATTAACCGCCGGGTCCCCTTCAAATGCCCCAAAAATCGTTTGAGTGGTATGTGTTATGTTATTTACTTTAAATAAAAGCTGGTAACCCGTTCCGTTTCCTGTGCTTGCCAGGATACTCCAGTCTATTGTGATCGTACCAGGGCTTACCGCTGCAAATGTGAAAATATGCTCGTCTGAAGTAGTAAACCCACTGCCAGCCTGATCCTCAAACTCGAGTAGCAAAAAACCTAAACTTGGTTGAGATGTTGTACCGCTTGCGTTGTAGATGTTAGAATTAGAACTAAGTAATTGCTTTCTGTTGTAAGGAATTATAAGACTCTTGAACCTGGCTGTATCAAAAAGATCACACTCATACCTGAACCCCGCTTCGGTAAACATCTTATCAATATATTCTTTGGCATACAGGGCAGGTCTGAACGTTCTGAAATCCCAGTCTGCTTTAAGCAAAGAATAATTCCCGTGATCTATTAAAGGATAGTAGTAACTAACCCCAGAAACATTATCCCAACTGTTCACAATATTGGTTTCGTTCCATGCATGGTCATAAGCTGAGAAATCCAGGTTTTCTAATAGAGAACCTGATAAAGCAACATTTAAGCCGTGAATTTCACCAAACATTGCTACCTCATATTCGATCTTTCCCTTAAAAGAGTTGATCTGCATTAACCTTAAAAAACCTTTGAAAGTCTGAAGTTGATCCTGAAAGATTATACAATCCGCAGCTTTACTTGCGTTATAATTATACCCGATATTATCCAAACCCGGATTATGTTCGTTGCTTTGCCCTACTTGAAAGATGTTCCCAAATAAATCATTGTTTCTTGCTGTACCCGGAAGGACAACAGTTTTGCTCCACGTTGTTGACCTTGAAGAGAAGTCTTTAACGTCGTCTAATTCAAATGTGAGCAGAGTAGAAATATCCTCACTTACATCTGCCTCGTAATTTTCTATGAATAGCTGTGTCCTCATTTAGTGAACTTATCTAAATTGTGCTGCGAATCTATCCCCGAATTCTACTTCTAAAGTCAGGTTGCTTACCTTATCATTCACACTTTTCTTCATCTCATAATCCGTTGCTATGATATTCACCGGAACGAAATACACATCACTCCCACTTTCAAATTCCATAAACACCATCGGGGAAAGAACCAAATCCCTCAACCATACATAATGATCATCGTTTAATAGATCAGTATTAAGCGTCATCTTTTCAGTAAACTGAGAAGCGAAAACAGACCGGGTTTCGTTATATACTTTATTTGAAGTGTAGTACTCAGGGACACCTGCATTTAATGTATATGGCAGTTTGCCAAATTCTGACTTCTCTATATTCACGCTTTGCCTGGACACCTTAGAAAACGACATTGTTTCAAATCCTCCGAAACGGTTCATAAAGTGCAACGTATAAACGTCGTGTTTATCTTCACACAAAACATTAATAAGGATAGTTTGTGCCGGTTCTCCCACACTGTCTAAAGTCACCGTGTAATAAGCTGTACCCTCGGTAACGAAGTCAGGACTCATAAACGCATTTACCCCTGCGATCCCGATATTTATTAACCCCATTGATGCAACCACCGGAATCGTCTCACTCGCTGTTTTGGTGGCTATAACACCCCCGCTTGAATTATAAAGAGTGATTGTGACCGATACCGTATTTGACAAGCTCACATTTAAGTAAGGAATAAAACAGTTATCTGTATTCCTATATACAAACGTTGTTCTTGGTCTGACACTTTCAAAATCTGCCTCCGCTTCTAAGTTGGTAACCACACCTATCTTCCTGCCGTTGTAATGACCATAAAACAAAAGCCCTGTGGTTCCTGAAACATTTAAGTACTGGACAAAATCATACTCTTCCCCGAAGATTACCGTCCCTGATACGTTCCAGTCCCCTGTGGTCAGTGTTTGAGCATTAAACGTATTTGGAGTAGGGTTGAAAACCGGGGTAAGGTAGTTTCTCAATATATTTGAGATATTGAAAACCCCTACTTTAGTGTCTGGCTGTGGGTAGGCTTTTAATCTTGCCACTAAGTCAGCTCCATTGTAAACGTCAGCGATATATCTGTAATCAGGATAAGTCCCCGGATCATTAGCTTTGACTAAATCCCTGACCGTATAAATCAAATCGTCGTGAACGCTGTATCTTCCGTTGGATGGCGTAAACAATACTTCCATTAATTCAATTTGAGATTTTGAATAATATCCAGCTTAAAGCCTTGCCCAATTATCTTCTTGGCTTGCTTTTGAGTGTCCTTAACTGCATTTGTAAAAAAGAAAGTAGGCCTTATTCCTTTTTTCTTGATGGAAGTAGCTACGGCATATGCCAACCCTTTTTTATTCTGATCTATCCTAACGTCCTTTTGTTCAACCCCGGCTTTCGCTGTTGCATAAGGCTTATACTTCTTAGCCAGCGTTCCCCTGATCCCTCTTGTCCTTAACCAACTATCTATAGCATTAGCCATTCTTTTAGAAGGATGGGGGGTTTTAAACTTGTACTTACCTGTTCCCCCTTCTGTCCCCTTAACTCCCTTGTCAAGAAATTTATAAGTACTAAGTATCTGAACATCTACGCTTAACTTAGCCCCGGTGAAATCCAGGTTGACTATCTGCATTGAAGAAATAGTGTCCCCGGTAGCTACATTCCTTTTACGTTCAAGGTTACTGGAAGCTTTCTCGATTAAGAATGCAGCCAGCTTGACTAATCCTTGTGCTGACTTTTCAATAACTACATCACCCCTCTTAGTCCCTAAAGCCCCTAAGAAGTCAAGTGTACTTTTAGAATTCTGTATTCCTGGCATTTTTTGTTATTCGTTTTATGTGATCCCCATATTCTTTTAAATAAACCACTTCATTCAAAAACTCCATACACGGCATCTCATAGACTTCATTTATTCCGACCCCATGTGATTCTCTAACCTGGTGAGCTGTGTATATCCATCCATAATTGTCCGTAAATCCGTCTCCGATAGGCTCGTCGTCTCCCGGATCTGCTTTTCTAAATATGGAACCAAAGCTTTTATACAACTGTTCCAAAGACGCAAAAAAAAACCCGAGATGGCTAGAATCTTCATTATGTTCACGTCTAAGATTTCTTCGGCAATGACCTCGTGGTTTTCTGCATCGTACTTTCCTTCCTTCCTAAAGAACCCACTTACTGGCCTGACGATTGAGGCAATGACTTTGTGAAGGTTCTCTACCCGTCCACGTTTAAGGAACCCCTGAACGTCTGTGAACTGCCCTGTGGTCAATTTGCGGGGGTTTAAACAAACCTTGTATAGTTGCCCCCCGATCCTTAGATAAGGGCTTGGCTTGCCTAAATTGGGCGCAACAGAGAACAAAATGGAAACATCCTTAGACTTCTGCAAAAGCTCGGCATAAGGTCGGTCCTCAATCTCCTGACGGGATTTCCCTTCCAGGATGGAAAGAGTTTCAATAGCTCTGTCTAAGATTTCTTCATCCGTTTCGGCCTTAGTATTGTGTATCTTATAAAGCTCCTGATACTCCCAAAGGGTCAACTTCTCGAAGGTTTTCATAACTATATATGGCACGTTTGAAGCGTTGTCCGCACCGTAATTTTACTTAGTAAAGAAAGTTCTCCAAAAGTTTGCAGTATTCAGAACCCTTTTATATTTTTGATGTATTAAATAACCAACTATGACAGTCAAAACCACTTACCCCGATAACCCCCCTAAAGATTTTAACGAATGGATAAAATATATCTACGCCCAACTGAGCTAATAGAACTTCTCGAAGAATTAGAAGATTACTTTGAAGATAAAGCAGACGCAGATTATCAAGAAGGAAGATTTATACCTAATGAGGAAATGATTTTTCTAGTCAGAATACGGGAAGCCCTCACACCCACGAATAAGCCCCTGACTGACTAGCACCCTTGTGAACGTCCCAGGCTAACGCTAAAGCACATACGCAGTCATCGTGCATACCCGCAGGGGCGGTGTATCTTACGCCTGTTCTCGTGTATTCAAACTCAAAGTTCTCTAGTTCAAACTTTATATTGCCTGGATCATTTTCCGGTATTGTGCCTTTAGGATACTCGGGGAAGGTTGTCTTTCTTTGTTGAATAGCCATTGCCAGAGCTTCTATTATCTGCTGTTTAGATATTGGTGTGAATTTAAACCCTTTCGCTAGTGGGTTAAGAGCTTCAATATCTTCTACGATAGGATCACCAACGCCTGTAGAGTCTATTCTCATTGACAATTTAGGAAGTCTTATTATTCTTTCCTTTGTATTACCCCACCCTATTTTTCTGAACCTGTCAAAATAACAAGTTTGCCCCAAAGCATCCAGCCCTATAATTACGGCATAATCAACTGAGTTAGCCAGGTCAATCCCGTAGCATATTGGCGGCAATGAACTCATTGGCTGCGTACACATATTTATAAACTTTTGACCAAATGGGTTTGTCCCATCTTCAGAAGCCTCAGCCAGGTACAGCTCTTTAAATACTAAATCCGGCAAATCCCTTTTAGCGGACTCTATTTCTTCAAATGTAATAAACCCCGCCTCGGCTGCATCATAAGCTGTTATTTTAAAATACTCATAGCCCTCTTTGCCGGATTTGGCTTCCTGAGATAACCTATAGCCCCAATTCTTTTTGCCTTTAACATTGCCAATGAACTTACATTTCCCCTGCGTTGCTGTTAAGGTAGTTCTAAGTGCGAACCATGCTTCCTCTTTAGCCCTGGTAAACTCATCAAAAACAGCAGCGTAAACATCATCACCATAAAGGTTGTCTGGTTTGTCTGCTGATTTGAACTGTATGTGGACCCCCGTTGGTAGAGTAAGAGTTAATTTCCCTTCATTGGTCTTAAAGAAGTCCTTATCAGGCATCTGGGTTTTCATACGCTTGTAGGCAATTTCTGCCTGTGCGTAAACGGGAGCAACCCACCATACCGAATCGTTTTCTTTTAACGCTGGATTTAAGGCTTGCTCTAATAACCAAACAATATGAGATGCCGTTTTGCCTGTTTTGGTTGAAGCCTCTACAACTGTGTACCTTGCCTCGCTGTCTAGTATCTTGCGCTGATAATCCGAAACGTGTGGCCTATTGTAGTCTATTTCAATCGGGTCGATCACTCTTGTTTATGTTTAGCGTAATCTTGTAAGACTTCTTTGTGATTGTTGCCTCAACTGTTTCTTTGGGCTTGCCTATTACGTGGGAAAGTATTTCCGAGATGTACCTGAAATCACCTTTCTCTGAAGCTTTAATGAAAGCCCTTGCAACCACTTTGATAATTAATGGCTGCTTTCTATCTTCAACAATCTCTTCCATTTTATCAATATCATTCC